>Ga0187893_10000084_pt1 | contig 197025 bp, 144 predicted proteins | sample MA1701074metaG_FD_139574 | JGI IMG/M metagenome (GOLD analysis project Ga0187893, IMG submission 139574) | White microbial mat communities from a basaltic lava cave in the Kipuka Kanohina Cave System on the Island of Hawaii, USA - MA170107-4 metaG ...
CAGCGCGCCGTATACCTACCGCGTCCTGAACGTGGAAGGGCCGCGCGTGCTGAACAGCTTCACGCTGAACACGCTCTTCGGGATTTTCGTGGAAGCGCCGCCGGCCACGGTGGGCGGCCAGCCGGCGGGAACCATCACCAATCGCTTCGCGCTGGTCACCGCGCCCGGCAGCGGCAACGTGGGCATCGGCACCACCGCGCCGGGCGAACTGCTCGACGTGGCCGGCAACGCGCGCTTCGCTGGAACCGTGCACAGCACCACGGGCGGCTTCCGCTTCCCCGATGGCTCCGTGCAAACCACCGCCGCCAGCGGCGGGGGCGGCGGCGGGCTGACGGACGTAACGGCGACGGCGCCGCTGCAAGTCACCACCCCTGCGGCAGGCACGCGCAACGTCGCGCTGGACCTGACCAACATCGCCCAAACCAACGTGGTGAATACCTTCTTATCGGGACAGGTGTTTCTCGACAGTCTGTCGGTAAGGCCCGCGCCTCCTGCCCCTTCGGGCGACGATGCGGACGCGCCGCGGCCGGTCTTCTTTAACACATCCGGAGAGATAGTCATCCGTGACCAGATTGGAAACGCGAATGCCGTGGTGGCCGGCGGTTTTGATCCCACCTTTGGGGGCAATGTCCTTGTAGTGGGCGGGGTTAACACCGGGCTCCCACCGATTCCAGTGCAGGTTAACTCGTTCGGCGACATTAAGGTGAGCGGCATCTGCTTCCAGGCGGGAGGTTGCCAGACGCAGCCCTTCACCACCGGCGGCGGCGGCTCCGGGGTGGCCAGCTTGAATGGGCTGACCGGCGCGGTGAACCTGTCCAACTCGCCGACCATCAACGTCAACGCGGGCCCGGGCAACGGTTTTAACTTCACCATTAACACAGGACCGCTCGACAGTACCTACCTCGGTAAGTTCGGGCCACAGACCTTCACCGGCGACTTGACGGTTACACAAACAGTCATCGCCCAGGTCCTGGACCTGAACAACACCAACGTCCCCGCGCCGCTATTTAGAGGGGGCCACACCGGTCCCGGGCCGGGGATCGAACTGAGCCAGGACGGGAACCCCTACTTCGAGGTATCAGGGCAGCTCGTGCGGGTTGGGCCGCCTTTAGCCCAAGGCGGCACCCTGGCGTTTGCTGGCCCGCCGGTAGAGTTTGTCGCACAGCCGCGAGACAACACCGCGTTCAACGTGAATCGCACGGTCACCATGCAAGCCCTGCCCAAAGACGATTTGACGGCGAATCCATCGGCCACGTTGTTCTTTTCGGGCGACCAGGGGTCGGACGTCATATTTGGGACGCCTTTTGGAACCACCTCCGGGTCCGGCACCGGCCTGGTCGTGCCGCCCGCGTTCCCCGGCAACGCTTTTGACGTCATGTTCCGGCCCTTCGGCGGGCCAGATGCTTCCCTATTCAGCTTCGCTACCATCGGCAACACGTCCTTCGTACCCATGATTGCTACGGACTTCCGCACCGGGGCTTTCCCGCCCACCTCCATCCTGGTCGAGAACCGCTGCAGTGCGAACGAAGGCCTGGCGTCAGACGGCCTGGGAGGCTCGATTTGCCTGCCGTTCGGCGGCGGGGGCGGGGGAGCCTTTTTCCAGCTTGGCAGCTCCGGTTCCCCGGTGAACAACACTTCTTTCGGCAACCAGATCAACGTGGGCAGCTTCACCAACGCGGGGGACGTGCTAATTGATCCCGCCGGAGGCGACCCGAACCTGACGTTCCTCCAGGGCGGAGCCAACAAGGCCCGCATCCTGCACGACACCACCAACGACATTTTCTCGTTCCAGCAGTTCCGCGGCGGCGTGTTTGTGACCGCCGGGGACTTTGACGGCAACGGAGAGTGGGAGGTCCACGGCTCAACGAGGGTGAATCCGGCCACCGGAGATCCCACTATCCTCCTTTCCCAGGGGGGCAACGACAAATTCCGCCTCCGTCACGACACGGTCGGCGATTTCTTCGCTTTTGAGAAGCACTTTGGCGGGGGCGTTTACGTGGCCGTAGCCGACCTGAATGCCGACGGCACGATGGACATCGTCAACGTGAATGCCAGCGGCAACGTAGGCGGCGCCACCGGCTCCTTCAGCGGCACAGTGACGGCGGGAATGTTCGTGGGCGACGGCTCCGGCTTGACCAACCTGCCCGGCGGCGGTGGCGGCGTACAAAGTGTGACCGCGGGCAATGGCACGATTGCGGTAGGAGGAACCACCGCGGATCCTACAGTGGCTGTGAATACGGCCAGTCCTTTCGCCTGGACCGGCGCCCACAGTTGGGTCGGCTCCAGCAGCACGCCCCTGATTAACATCGTCAACACTTCACCGACCCCGGGCGGGTTCACCACCGCCTTCCGCGTCCAGGAACTCGGCACCGGGACCAGCAATATCGCACTACTGTTGGATTCAGCGGGCGCAGGCTTGGAAGTGTCTGCGGGGGGACTCCCGATTTTTGTCTCCCTGAAGCCCACCGGGGCGGGGTTCGCCGCCATTTTCGCGGACGCCGGCTCCGGCAGCTTCAAGAGCGCCGTTCAGGCGGTGGCCAATGGGCCGAATGGGACGGGCGGGGTGTTCACCGGCAGCACACGCGGGGCCGACATAAGCTCTAACGTAGAGGGCATGCGGATCCGCACCTTCACAACGGCGGGAAACACAGCCCTGGACATTGCCACCTCGACCACCGCTACGCTGGCCCGCGGGCTGCGCGTCACTTCCAACAGCCCCTCTGCCACCGCGGCCGTGCTGACCGCTACCAACAGCAGCAGCACCGGGCTGGACGTCAGCGCCTCCGAGAAGGGCGGGGTCTTTGATGTTACCAGCGCGACGGGAACCGCCGTGGAGGCCGCCAATCTCAATACCGCGGTCACCAGCGGCCTGGGGTTGCGCGCGCACACTGCCGCCACGGGCTTGGGCGCCAGGATCGCTGATTTCTCGTACGGCGGAACCCAACCGGACCTCGGTACTTCTGCTTTTCAAATCACCAGACCGGATGCCGACGGCGTGGTGGCCCGTGGCAGCAATCCCACGGGGCCGGCCGGAATCCTTGCCGAGGGCGGCAGCACCGGAAGCTTCTTTGAAGCGCGCAACGCAGTGAACTCACATGCCTGGCGAATGAACTATGATTTCGCCAGCCCGGCGGAGAGCTTCACGTGGGTCTTCAACGGAGCCACAACCTCCATTCCCATGACCTTAGAGTCTACGGGCAATCTGAATCTCACCGGGGACGTCACCGCCAGCGCGTTCATTCCAACAAGTTCTCGGCGGTTCAAAACCAACATCCTTCCGCTCACCGGAGCGCTGGGGCTGGTAGAGCGCCTGCAAGGGGTCACTTACACGCGCAAGGCCGATGGCCAGGCCGACCTGGGGTTCATCGCCGAAGAGGTAGGCCGAGTGATTCCACAGGTGGTGAGATACGAAGCCAACGGCGTGGATGCGCAGGGCCTGGACTACTCGCGCCTAACCGCCGTGCTGGTCGAAGCCATGAAGGAACAACAAGCGCAGATCCGCCAGCAGCAGGAACGCAACGAAAAGCTCGAGCGCGAATTGGCCGAACTGCGCGCCGCGGTGGCGCAACTGGCGCCACGGCCCCCGCAGCCCAAGTAGAAGCCTCGGGGAGCAAGCGGACAGCCGGCAAGCTAACAGCCAGCGCGGCGCAGGCCGCCCCGGCCCCTTCCTCAACGGGGAAAACCTGTGTGGGCTGCCATGCCCAAGCTCACGTTTCTCGGCCCCACGGGTTGCGTCACCGGCTCGAAGTTCCTGGTGGAAGCCGGCGGCGAACGGCTGCTGGTGGACGCGGGGCTCATCCAGGGCCAGAAGGAACTGCGGCTGCGCAACCGGGACCCGCTGCCCGATGCGCCGTCGTCCATCCATCAGGTGGTCCTGACCCACGCGCGCATTGACCACACGGGCTACCTGCCGCGACTGGTGCGCGACGGCTTTGCCGGACGCATCTACGCCAACTCCGCCGCCGCCCCCGCCGCGCCCCGGCCCGCGCCGGCGCAAGATTATCCAAAGGACTGACGCCCCGGAGGGCCGGGGAGTCGCGGCTGGCCCTCCCTTTTCTCCCAGGTCCCGGCCGGAGACTTTGTCCGGGTCTGCTCGCGCCCTCCCGCAGCCGAGTCCGGCCATACTTGCTTTCACCCCTGCGCCCGTTGTGCTATAACCATGCCCCGGCGGGCGATGAGCACCGAGCGGCACGAGCGACCCACCCGCGAAAACGGGCCCGGGGCACCGGGAGCGGAGGCGCGCGCGGAGACCGTTGGGCCGCGGCGTGACGTTGCAGAAGGGAACGCTTCGGTGTATTGTCCCGTGTGCTCGCGGCGGCTGGAAGGCCGCCAGTGCAAGCTGGTGTGCCGGTCGTGCGGCTATTACATGTCCTGCTCGGACTACTACTGAGCTGAGTTTGCAGCGGAAACTGGAAACGGAGGAACGAACGTGCCACTGAAAATCACCGACCGGGAGATGGACGGGATCACCATCGTGGTGATGGACGGCCGCATTGTGCTGGGCGAAGAGAGCAACGCGCTGCGCGAAAAAGTGAAGGGCCTGCTGGCCGACAACAAGCGCAAGATCGTGCTGAACATGGCCAACGTCACCTACATTGACAGCGCCGGCCTGGGCACGCTGGTGGCCACCTTCCATAGCGCCAAGCAGCAGGGCGCGACCATGAAACTGGCCCACCTGGGCGCCAAGTTCAAGGAAGTGCTCCAGGTGACCAAACTGCTCACCGTCTTCGAAGTCCACGACAACGAAGCCGCCGCCGTGCAAAGCTTCGCAGGCTGAGCCGCCTGAGAAGGCAGAAGGTAGAAGGCACGAATTGTTCTTTGAGGTTCCGGCCTTGTGCCTTCCGCCTTGTGCCTTCCGCCTAGTGCCTTCCGCCTTGTGCCTTCCGCCTTGTGCTTCTCCTACTCCATGCGGTAGATGGCCAGCCCGCTCAGCAGCTTGGGGTAGAAGTCCGTGGATTTCTGAGGGAGCACTTCCCCGGCCAGAGCCATGGCCACGGTTTGCTCCACGGTGACCGGGTTCAGCAGAAATGCCAGTTGGGCGCGGCCTTCCCGCGCCGCGCGCACCGCGATTTCCATCTCGCGCTCGTAAGTGATGTTCTTCTCCCCGCTCACCGCCGCCGCGGTGATGCCCAGCGCGCGCTCCAGGATCAGGCGGTGCAGCAGGACCACATCGAGGGACCGCTGCGCGGGGGGGACGTCCGCCAGTAGCGCGGCCAGGTCTGCGTCCGGACGCAACCGCAGCAGGTGATAGCGGCCCGCCGCAAACAGGCCCAGCGCCCGGCCGCGCCGGGCTTCTTCCGCCAGGACGGAGCGGAACGGCGCGTCAGTGTCGAGCGCCAGCGCCCGCACGTCGAACCAGGCTTCGAGTTGGCTGCGGATAGCGCCGAAGTCGAAGCCTGACAGGTTGGCCAGCACGCGGTGCGCCGGCAGGATCAGCAGCCCCTGTTCGATGCCCACAAGGGTCATCATGACTTTTTCCCAGGGCGCGTCGGGTGCGGCGCCGGGGGCCGCGGCGCGGCGTTCATTGCGATAAGCCAACGCGGATTCGTAGCGGTGATGGCCGTCGGCGATCACCAGCTTCTTGTCGCTCATGGCGCGCTGGAACGGAGCGATCGCCGCCGGGTCGGTGACTGGCCAGACCGCGTGGGTCACGCCGAACTCGTCGCGCAGGCCCGCGCTCCCGCGGGGCAGGGCAGCGGCGTCGAGCAGGGCGTCCACCTCGCGCCGCGGGTCGCTGTAGAGCATGAAGAGCTGGCCGGTGTGCGCGCGCGTGTGGCGGAGCAGCTCCAGGCGGTCGGCGCGCGGCCCCGCCAGGGTCTGCTCGTGGGGGAGGACCACGCCGTCCGCGTAGTCGTACACGCGGCCGAGCGCGATCAGGCCGCGACGTGATAGCCGCTGGCCCGTGCCCGGCGCAGCAAACTCCTGCGCATAGACGTAAACCGCAGGAGCGGGTTCGCGCAGGAGCACGCGCCGCGCGATCCAGTCTTCGAGCGCGCGCGCCGCCCGCGTGTACACGTTCTCCCGCGCCGAATCGCCGGGCAGGGAGCGTCCTTTTTCCACGGCGATGAGGTTGTCCGGGTGCAGCCCGTAGTAGCGCTCCTGCATCGCCGGCGTGATCTTGTCGTAGGGCTGCGTGAGCGCGTCTTCGAGCTTCACGCGCGAAGCGTCGTAGCGATACGCTGCAAATGGAAAAATCTCAGCCATCCGGCCCACTCCTCGTCGCAAAACAGAACAAAAAGCCTAGCACAATGCCGCGAGCCCTGACGGAGCCGGGCTTCCTCCGGGAGTCTCCGTGGCCTGCGCGCCTCTGCGTCATCTCTTCACTTTCGCCAACCCGGACAACGGAGAGCGGCGGAGGCCGCGAAGGAGCGCAGAGAGGAGCGTGGGGAATGAAACGCGCTTTGGTAGAATGACAGGGATTCATCGCAATTGGGAGGGAGCGGCTTGACAGAAGGGAACAGCCTTCGCGACGTGCGCGTGCTCATCTTCGATCTGGACGGCACGCTGATTGACTCGAAGCTGGACCTGGCGCTCAGCGTGAACGCCGCCCGCGAGCACATGGGCCTGGGCGCCCTCGACCATGAAACCATTTTCGGCTTCGTCGGCCAGGGCGCGCCCACGCTGATCCGCCGCTCGCTGGGGGTGGACCCGGGCGGGCAGCCGCGGCCCGCGCCGACGGACGCCGAGATCGAGCGCGCGCTCGGGTACTTCCTCTCCTACTACCGCGAACACATGCTCGACAACACGGTGATGTACCCCGGCGTGCCCGAGGCGCTCGGCGAATTGGCCGCGCGCGGCCACCGAATGGCCGTGCTCACCAATAAGCCGGAGCGCTTCAGCAAACTTATCCTGGAAGGGCTGGGCATCGCGGGGCATTTTCAGTTTGTTTATGGGGGGAACACCTTCGAGCACAAGAAGCCCGACCCGATGGGCGTGGAGACGCTGCTGCGCGATTTCGCGGCGGCGCCGCGGGAGGCCATGCTGGTGGGCGATTCCGAGATTGACGTGCTGACCGCGCGCAACGCGGGCATCTGGAGCTGCGGCGTGACCTACGGCCTGGGCGCGCACCTGCTCGGCGAGTACCGGCCGGACCTGCTCCTCGACAACCTGGCCGACCTGCCTACGCGCCTCAACGGCGCACCGTAGGACGGCCTGCAGGTTGTCCTGCGAAGACTGGACTTTGCTTGTCCATCCTTTTAGTCAGGGGCGCGCCTGGGCCGCAGTGCTGGCCGCCGCGCCATCGAAGGTGAAGGCCGTCTGGTCATCGGTCAACACGAAGGGCCGGCGGCCGTCCGCGCTGAACTGCGCCCAGGCAACGGGCGCTGGTGAAGGTGAATTGCTTGCGCTTCTCCAGGGAGGCCAGGTCATAGAGGGTGAGCTGGCCCTTTTCATTCTCAACGCACAGCAAATTGCACTTCCCCGAGGCGGCAGCTTTGCCGCCGAAGAGGCGCCCTCTCTGCACACCCTCTTGCAGGCCGTACCCCAGCAGGCGGTTTTGCGAATCGGAGATAACCACGCGGTCGCCCACCGCCAGCACGCTGGTGATGCGGAAGGCCCCTTTGCCCGTCTCGAACACTTGATGAACTTCTTGGCCGCCTTTTCTGAAAGCGTCCAAATCATGGCCAGGGAGTCCTCCTCCGGGGAGAGATGCACCCCGGGAGCTTCACGGGGGTACAGGGGCGACCACAAGAGCTTGCCGCTGGCGGCTTCCTTCATGTCCGGATGAATATTCTGGTGGTATCCTCCGTCCTTCTTCGCGGGCCGCCGGACCAGCAGGTATTTCCCGAACTGGGTGGCCCGATTCTCGGCGATGTCCGCGGCCTCCCCGCGATGTCAATCGACATTGCGGTGGACCGGATATGGGTGGGCTACGCGTGGTGGGAGCGGTACCACGCCCAGGTGCGGCGCAGGCCTTCTTCGAAGCCGACGGAAGGCAGGTAACCGAGGACGCGCCGGGCCAGCGTAATGTCGGCCTGGGAGTCGCGGATGTCGCCGGCGCGCGGCGGCTCGTAGCGCGGCATGGCCGCCTTGCCGGAGATTTTCCCCAGCAGCGCGAGCGTGTGGTTCAGCGTGAAGCGCGCGCCAGTGCCCACATTGATGACCAGGCCGGATGAGCCCGGGGACTCGGCGGCGCGCAGCGTGGCGTCCACGACGTTGGCCACATAGTTGAAGTCGCGCGACTGCTCTCCGTCGCCGAAAATCACCGGCGGCTCGTCGCGCAGCAGCGCGGTGCAGAAGCGCGAAAGCACGCCGGAATAGGGCGAGTTGGGGTCCTGCCGCGGGCCGAAGACGTTGAAGTAACGCAGGGAGACGTTTTCCAGGCCGTAATTGTGGCCGAACACCTGCGCGTACACTTCGCCCGCCAGCTTGGTGACCCCGTAAGGGGAGATGGGCGCCGGCGGCATGGATTCCACTTTGGGCAGGGTGGGTGACTCGCCGTAAGCCGAAGAGGACGCGGCGAAAACGAAGCGGCGCACCTTGGCGTCGCGCGCGGCCACCAGCGCGTTCACCGTGCCGTCCACGTTGATGCGGTTCGATTCGAGCGGGTCGGCCACCGAACGGGGCACCGAAGTGCGCGCTCCCAGGTGCAGGACGAAGTCCGCGCCTTTCGCGGCCTTCTGCACCGTGTCCAGGTCGCAGATACTGCCGCGCACCAGGTCCACTTGGCCCTTGGCGCCCGCCAGGTTGGCTTCCTTGCCGGTGGAGAGGTCGTCCAGCACCAGGACGGAGTGCCCGCGCCGCGCCAGTTCTTCCACGATGTGTGAGCCAATGAAGCCCGCCCCGCCGGTGACCAGATAGCGCAATCACGTCTCCTGTGGCGCGCGTGACCGCGCCCGCAAAAGCGTTGACTATAGCAACCCGCCCGGCAGCGAACAAGCAGGGGTTTACCCGCAGGGAGGCGCCGCGGCTTGTCCCGCAGAGGGTCCGGAATCGTCGCGGGTGGCCGCTAGTGGAGGGCCAGCACAGCGCGCAGCGCGCCTTCCAGCGCCGGGTGCGCATAGGGGTGGTTCATCTGCTGGAGCCGCGATGGCACGACCCGCTGGCTAGCCAGGAGCAGGGCGTCGGCCATTTCGCCGAAGGCCAGGCGCGCGGCGAAAGCGGGCATGGGAAAGAAGGTCGGGCGGCGCAGCACTTGGCCCAACGTCTTGGTGAACTCGCGGTTCGTCACCGCGCCGGGGGCCACCGCGTTGATTGGGCCGGAGAAGGAATCCGTCGCCAGCGCGCGCAGAATCACTTCCACCAAATCCGGCAGCGCAATCCACGACATCCACTGCCGGCCCGAACCGATCACCCCACCCGCTCCCAGCTTGAACGGCGTGAGCATCTTGGCCAGCGCGCCGCCGTGCCGCGCCAGCACCACACCGATGCGCAGGAGCGCCACCCGCGCGCCCAGCGCCTGAGCCGCGCGGGACGATTCCGCTTCCCACGCCCGGCCCAGGGCGGCGAGAAAGTCGTTGCCGGGCGCACTCTGCTCGGTAAGCTGCTCGTCGCCGCGATCGCCGTAGTAGCCGATGGCCGACGCCGCGACGAACACCTTCGGCGGCCTGGCCAGCTTGCTGAGGGCCTCCACCAGGCGCCGCGTCGCCTCCACCCGGCTGGTGCGCAACCTCTTTTTGTGTTCCGCGGTCCAGCGCTCCGCCACGGAGGCGCCGGCCAGGTGCACCACGGCTTGGGCGCCCTCCGCGGCGGCCGCATCGAACGCCCCGCCCAGCGGGTCCCACTTCACCGCGCGGTTGGCCGGCCGCTGGTCGAGCGACTGGGGCCGCACCAGGTGCAGCACGGTGTGCCCCGTGCGGTCCAGTTCTTCGCATACGGCCCGCCCCACCAACCCCGACGAACCCGAAACCAGTACGCGCATGACCGTTCCTCCTTCATTGCCCCTGAGGCTAACCCTGCACAGGAGGCAGGTCAAGGAAGGGGGGGCGTCAGCCTGTCCGCCGGTTTCGCGCAATTCAATGCCTCCGGCGGTTCTTGCGCCGGGCAGTGAACAATGTGCTAATCTCTGTCGCTATGCAGTTCATGTAAGGAGAGAGAATCCCCATGGCCCGCTTCCCGGTGGTAGTCCTCGCTGCTGTCTCAGCGGGGCTGTGCGCCGCGTCGTATGCCCAGGAAACTCGTGTGATGCCTTTGGCGGCGTACCAGAGGGCCGGGCGCTTCATCGTCGGCTTGAAACCGGAGCAAGTCCGCGTGAAAGGCGTGACGGCGCAGGTGAAGAGCCTGGAGCTGGACCGATCGCCCCGCCGGATCGTGCTGCTGCTGGACTCCAGCCGCAGCATGGGCGGCGACGGCCGCGGCGACAATAGCTGGCCGTTCGCCATGCAGTTGGCCAGGGATTTCCTCGCGCTGGTCCAGCCGGAGGACCGCGTGGCCCTGCACACCTTCGCGGAAAAGCACCTCCGGCTGGTTGATTTCACCTCGGACCCCGCCCTGATCGTCCGGGGGCTCGAGATGCTTCCCCCGCCCAACACCGGCTCCGCGGGAAAATCCAGGGGCACGGAGACCAACCTGGGCCTGGCCCTCACGGAGATCCTGGCCGGCTACGGCGACTCGATCCGGGTGGGCGACACCATCCTTTTGATTTCCGACGGGGAGTTCAAAGAGGACAAGGAAGTTCCTCTCCCCAAAGTGCTGCCCGCCTTGCTGGCCCGAGGAGTACGCGTGCTGCTGTTCCGCATTGGACCCCTGGTGCGGCAGACCCGCATGCGCGTGGGCCAGCATGAGCGCGACACTCCCGAGGACACCAAGCGCGAAGCCGGCTACGCGGCGTCAAAGCAGATGAGTGACCTGGCCAAAGATACCGGAGGGTTCACCATTGCTCCCTGGGACCATGCCGAGGAAATGTCCAACGGGATGCTGCTCCCGCTCAAGCCGGAGGTGCTCCGGCTGGGCGTTCAGGTGGCCTACGCCTTCGCCCGCAATTCCTACCGCCTGGAGCTGGTCCTCAACGAGAAAATCGCCAGGAACAAGAAGATCCAAGTGGAGCTGCTGAGCCCGGAAGGCCGAGAAGAGAAAAACGTGAACCTCTACTTCCCGCACATCCTGGCTCCGACGCGAGAGAATGGAGCGCGGTGGATCGGGCGCTCCAGGAAGAAATGAAAGCGATCGCCATGGAACAGACGGTCGGGTGGCGGGCATGGGGGGCGTGGGCCACGCGGTTACTCTCCCGCACCGGGTGGCTGCTTGTCATCGCCGCAGGCACCGCGGTTCCCCAGAACGCCCCGCCTCCAATGGCGCGGGTGCGAATCCCGCTGACCATTTTCGATTCGGAGGGACGGTTTATCAGCGGAGTCCGCCCGGAGAGCCTGCGGCCGGCAGGGGCCGCGGTGCGCGTCCACGCAGCGGAAATGAACCTGGAGCCGCGCCGGGTGCTGCTCCTGCTGGACCTGAGCGCCAGCATGCGGGCCGGCTACCGCAAGAGCGGCTGGAAGACCGGCTTGGACCTGACTCGGTCGCTGATAACCAACCTGCGGCCTGAGGACATGGTCGCGCTGCATCTGTTTGCGGAGAAACATGAGGTCGTCTTGGAGTTCACGACGGACCGGGCCTTGCTCGCCCGGAAGCTCGAGACCCTCCCGGATCCTGACAAGAACCGCAAACAAGTGACTCGCGCCTACGGCACGTTTACGCTCACCCGCGACGCGCTGGAGAAGGCGTGGAAGGCCGCCGCGGCGGACTTGCGATTCGGGGACGCCATGGTCCTTGTCTCCGACGGCGCGTGGGATAGCGGCAGCAAGCGCAGCTACAAGGAAACCAGGCAGTTGTTCGCAGGAAGCGGCGTCCGGTTATTTGTCCTGCGCGTCGATCACCCCGACGTGACCTATGCGGCGACGTGGGATTTGCCGCGGACTTCCATAACCGTTTTCCAGTTCCGCTTCATCTACGAGTACTACCGCCCCGGCGAGGACGACCTCACCCAGGTGGCGCTGGAGACCGGGGGCGCCATGTACGACCCTTGGGGAACGGACCTGGTCTATTACGGGAAGACCACTTGGGTGTTGGATCCGGCGGTCGCGGAGCGAACCGTGCTCGGCTTGGCTACACAGATCGCCGGATTCTACAGCACAGAACTGGAAATCGCCGTCCCGATCCACCGGCCTGCCCGGATCAGTCTGGAAGTTAGCGACCCTGCGGGCCGGCCAATGCGCGGGCTGGTGCTGAGCTACCCTCATTACCTCTATCCCGCCGTAGCCCGGCCGTAGCGGGTGTTGAGCTGGAATCAAACTTCCGTTTTTTCCGCTGCCTCGCGCGAGAATCTCGGCTACAATGCAGCGTTTCCACGGCGACTCCTCCACGGGCTCGCACGCGGATTCGAGGGAGCATGAGACTCGGTCGGTTTCTTTGCGCTACAGGGCTGGCCCTGGGTTGGCCCGTTTCCATCCCACTGCACTCCCAGGAGCAGGCCGGCGCGCCGCCGATCCGCGGTTTCGCCGTGTCGCGCGTGGCGGCGCAACGCGCGCTCGAAGCCCGGCTCCAGCGCATCCCCGCGCCCGACAGCGCGGAACGCCACCTGCGCATTCTCACCTCCGAGCCGCACATGGCCGGCACCGAGGGCAGCAAGCGCGTGGCCGAATACATCCGCGACCAGTTGCGCAGCTACGGCTTCGAGGCCGACCTGGCCCATTACAAGGTCTGGCTGCCGCATCCCAAAGAAGTAAAGCTCGAGCTGGTCACGCCCGAAATCAAGCCCCTGGCCACCCCCGAAGACCCCTTCGAGTGGGACAAGGACACCTACAACAAGAATGTCGTCCCGGGCTTCAACGGCTACTCGCCCTCGGGCGAAGTCACCGCGCCGGTGGTGTACGCCAACTACGGCTTGCACGAAGACTACCGCCGCCTGGAAGAACTGGGCGTCCGTGTTGAGGGCAAGATCGTGCTGGTGCGCTATGGGCGCAGCTTCCGCGGGGTGAAGACGCGCATCGCCGAGGAGCACAAGGCCGCCGGGGTGATCATCTACTCCGATCCCGCCGACGACGGCTACGCCGCCGGGGACCCCTACCCACGCGGGCCATTCCGCCCGCCTTCGGGCATCCAGCGCGGCTCGGTGTACTACGGCTCGAACCACAGCGGCGACCCGCTCACCCCGGGCGTGGCGGCCACGGAAAACGCCCGGCGGCTCCGGCCCGAGGAATCGAAGAGCCTGCCGCGCACTCCGACCATGCCCATCAACTACCGCGACGCCGCGGAAATCCTGAAGAGCCTGGGCGGGCCGCGCGTCCCGCGCGAATGGCAGGGCGGCCTGCCCTTCACCTATCACGTCGGCCCGGGGCAGGCCAGCGTGCACATGAAGCTGGTGATGGACTACCAGTTGCGCTCCATCTGGAACCCTGTGGGCAAGCTGCGCGGCCAAAACGACGACGAGTGGGTGATCCTCGGCAACCACCATGACGCCTGGGTCTTTGGCGCGGTGGACCCCTCCAGCGGCACCACCGCCGTGCTGGAAACCGCGCGCGCGCTGGGCGAGTTGGCGCGCGGCGGATGGAAGCCGCGGCGCACCATCATCATCGCCTGCTGGGACGCGGAGGAGTTCGGCTTGATCGGCTCCACGGAATGGGTGGAAGAGCGCGTCGCTGAATTGCAGCAAAAGGCTGTCGCGTACCTGAACCTGGACTCGGCCGTGTCGGGCAACGCGTTCGGCGGCTCGGGGACGCCGTCGCTCAAGGAACTGGTGCGCGAAGTGGCACGCGAGGTGACCGACCCGCGCACCGGACGCAGCGTGTACGAAGTGTGGAAGGAGAATGTCGAGCGCGGGCGGGGCCGGCGGCGGGCTACCTCCGGCACGGCGGCGCCGCCTCCCGCGGAGCGCGATGTGCCGCTGGGCAACCTCGGTTCCGGCTCCGACTACACGCCCTTTTTCCAGCACGCCGGCATCCCTTCGCTGGACATGGGCTTCGGCGGCGAGTACGGCGTGTATCACTCCGTGTATGACAATTTCTACTGGATGAAGAACTTCGGCGACCCCACCTTTGTCTATCACGCGGCTGCGGCGCGTATCGCCGGGCTGCTGCTGCTGCGCCTGGCGGAAGCCGACCTGCTGCCCTTCGACTACGACGCGTACGGCGAGGAAATCGAGCGCTACGTAAAAGACCTGGAGGGCGTGGTGAAGGAACAGGGCGCGGGCAAGCTGGAGCTGAAGCCGGTTTCGGATGCCGCAGCCGCGTTGACGGCCGCCGCGGCGCGCGCCACGCGCGCGATCTCCGATTTTCACGGCAGCGGCGCTTCCTCAGAGGCGGCCAAGGGCGCGGCCATCAATCGCGCCTTGCGCAACGTCGAGCAGGCTCTGCTCTCGCCGGGCCTGGCCAGCCGCCCGTGGTACCGCCACTCGATCTATGCCCCGGGCACCTACACCGGCTACGAAGTGGTGCTGCTGCCCGGCGTGCGCGAAGCCGTGGACAAGAAGGACTGGGACGCCGCCAAGCGCGAAGCCGCCGCGCTGGCCGATTCCCTGCGCCGCGCCGCCGCCCAGCTCGACCAGGCCGCCAAGCTCGCCCTGTAGGGCTTCCAGGTCTGTCCACTGTCAAAATCGCCGGCACCTGCGTTGCTAACTCGGGGCCGTCCTCCCCGCAGAATAGAGGCGATACCGCGGCGAGGATCTTGTTGCCAGCCCTTCCCCTTTTCCGTTTTCCCTTTTCCACTTTTATCGTATTATCCCCGCCGATTCGGAGGCGCTTTTGGAGATAACCTCCCACGATGTCCTGCTGGTAGGCGGCGGAGGCGCGGGCCTGCGCGCGGCCATCGCGGTGGCCGAAACCAATCCCAAGCTGGGCGTGGCCGTGGTGAGCAAAGTCTATCCCATGCGCAGCCACACGGTTTCCGCCGAGGGCGGCGCCGCGGCGGTGATCAAGCCCGACGATTCGCTCGACGAGCACGCCTACGACACCATCTCCGGCGGCGACTGGCTGTGCGACCAGGACGCCGTCGAAGCCTTCGTGCAGGAAGCCCCGCGCGAAATGCTTCAGCTCGAACACTGGGGCTGCCCCTGGAGCCGCGAGCCCGACGGCCACATCGCCGTGCGCGCCTTCGGCGGCATGAAGAAGATGCGCACGTGGTTCGCCGCGGACAAGACCGGCTTCCACATGCTGCACACGCTGTTTCAAACTTCCTTGAAGTACGGCGCCATCGTCCGCTACGACGAATGCTTCGTCACCCGCCTGCTGGTGGACGAGGGCCGCGTCCACGGCGTGGTGGCCATCGAGCTGATGTCCGGCAAAATCCGCGTCATCACCGCCAAGTCCGTCATCCTGTGCACCGGCGGCTGCGGCCGCGTCTTCCCCTTCACCACCAACGCCAACATCAAGAATGGCGACGGCATGGCCCTGGCCTATCGCGCCGGGGCCCCGCTCAAAGACATGGAGTTCATCCAGTACCATCCCACCGGCCTGCCCTTCACCGGCATCCTGATCACCGAGGCCACCCGCGCCGAGGGCGGCTGGCTGCTCAACAAGGACGGCTACCGCTACTTGCAGGACTACAACCTCGGCGCGCCGCAGCCCAAGCCGGTGCTGCGCAGCATGGAGCTGGGGCCGCGCGACCGCCTGTCGCAAGCCTTCGTCAAGGAAATGGAAAAGGGCCGCACCCTTCGGGGAGCGTACGGGGAGTACGTGCACCTGGACCTTCGGCATCTGGGCGAGAAACTCATCAACACCAAGCTGCCGTTCGTGCGCGAGCTGTGCCTGAAGTACGAGAACATTGACCCGGTCAAGGAAATGATCCCGGTGCGGCCGGTGATCCACTACATGATGGGCGGCGTCAGCACGGACATTCACGGGGCCACGCCGCTCGCTGGCCTGTACGCCGCCGGCGAGGTGGCTTGCGTCAGCATCAACGGGGCCAACCGGCTGGGATCGAACTCCCTGCCGGAGCTGCTGGTCTTCGGCGCGCGCGCCGGCCGCGCCGCGGCGGAGTTCGCGTCGCGGGGCGAGGGCCAGCCCGGCGGCGCCGTTTTTGCCCAGGCCCGCGACGAGCAGCGCCGCATCAAGGAGCAATTCCTCGAGAAAACCGGGGGCCACGAACGCCCCGCCACCATTCGCGACGAAATGCAAAAGGCCATGGAAGCCAGCGCGGGCATCTTCCGCACCGAGGCCTTGCTGGCCGCGGGCGGCGCCAAGCTGCGCGAGCTACAGGAGCGCGTCGCCGCGGTGAAGCTCGATGACCACAGCCACACCTTTAACACGGAACTGACCTCCGCGCTGGAGCTGGGCTTTATGCTGGACGTGGCCGAGTCCATGATCGCGGCCGCCTTGCAGCGACAGGAGTCGCGCGGCGCGCACCAGCGCACCGACTTTCCCAAGCGCGACGACGCCAAATACCTGGCCCACTCCCTGGTCACCCGCCGCCCCGGCGCCGCGCCCCGCGTCGAGTATGCGCCCGTGACCATCACCCGCTGGCCCCCCGCCGAACGCGTTTACGGCCAGCCCGCCGCGGAGGCCAAAAGGGCCTAGAATGGATAGCAGGAGGAAGCCACAGTGCGACAAGTCAAAGTCATAGTCGAGAAGCATCCCGATGGCTTCGTCGCTTACCCCCTGGGACGGAAGGGTGTGGTGGTGGGCGAGGGCGACACATATGAGGCCGCTCTGGCTGATGTGCGCTCCGCAATCAAGTTCCACGTTGACACTTTCGGGCAGGGCGTGATCGAGGCAGAGCCGCCCCTGTTGGAAGCGTATCTTACGGAAACGGCTGTGGAGGCACCATTTGCACGCAGGCAGGGATTTCCCGGGAGGATTTCCTGAAAGCCTACGGAGAAGCTTGACGGACGCCGATGCCGGACACCATCCAACTCGAAGTGACGCGCTACTCGCCGGAGAGCGACGAGCAGCCGCGCGCGCAGACTTACGAAGTGCCGCTGCGCAAAGACTGGGTGGTGCTGGACGCGCTCAACCACATCAAGGACCGCGTGGACGGCTCACTCACCTTCCGCTGGTCGTGCCGCATGGGCATCTGCGGAAGTTGCGGGATGAACGTCAATGGGGAGCCCAAGCTGACCTGCGCCACGTTCCTCACCGAATACGCGCCGGGCCCGGTGCGCGTGGAGCCCCTGCGCAACTTCCCCGTGGTCCGCGACCTGGTGGTGGAGATCACCGACTTCCTCGAAAAACTCGCCGCCGTCAGGCCGTGGATCGTCCGTCGCGAAGAGAAACCGCTAGCGGACGGCGAATACCTGCAAACGCCCGAGCAGCTTGACGCCTACAAGCAGTACAGCATGTGCATCAACTGCCTGCTGTGTTACGCGGCCTGTCCAGTGTACGGACTCGACCCGCTGTTCAGCGGACCGGCGGCGCTGGCCCTGGCCCAGCGCTACAACATGGACTCGCGCGACCAGGGCGCCCGCGAACGCCTCGACCTCCTCTCGCAACATGAGGGCATCTGGGGCTGCACCTTCGTCGGCGAATGCACCCGCGTCTGCCCCAAGCACGTGGACCCCGCCGGCGCCATCCAGCAGTACAAACTCACCGCCGCGCAGGAATGGTTCAAGTCCGTGCTGATGCCCTGGGGCGGAAGTCAGAAGTGAGAAGGCAGAAGTGTTTTTCCGTGTTTGTTGGTGAACTCGAATGAGGCCTTACAGCGCACAACATCCGCGGTGGTATCGCCAGGGCATGTCCACCTACTGGTGGCTGGAGCGCTGGCCATACCTGAAGTTCGTCGCGCGCGAAGTCAGCAGCGTGTTCGTGGCGTGGTTTGTCATCCTGACGCTGCTTCTGGTGCGCGCGGTGCAGCAAGGCCCGGCGGCCTATGCGGCGCATCTGGAGTGGCTGCGGAGCCCGCTGCTGCTCGCCTGGAACGCGGTGAGTTTGTTCTTTGTGGTGTTCCACACGGTCACCTGGTTCAATTTATCGCCGCGGGCCATGGTGGTGCGCGTGGGCGGGCGGCGCGTGCCCGACTTCTGGGTAGCCGCGCCCAACTACGTCGCCTGGGTCGCCGTGTCGCTGGCGGTGGCCTGGCTCGTATTGCGGCGCGGTTGAGGCTGAAAGCTGGAGCGCAGGGGCGGGCTTATCCCGCCATCCGGAAACGAAGATGCACAAGAAACCCATCGAACCGCTGCTGTGGACGCTGTTCAGCGCCGGCGGGGTCGTGGCCGCGTTCCTGATTCCCGCGCACCTGTTTCTGTTTGGCCTGGCGTTCCCGCTGGGTTGGCTGGCGGCGCCGGGGTACGAGCAGGCGCTGGAGTTGCTGCGCCACCCGCTGACGCGCCTGTACCTGTTCGTGCTGTGTTCGCTGCCGTTGTTCCACTGGGCGCACCGCTTCCGGTATACACTGTACGACGGGCTGCAAATCAAGCACCTCAATGAAGTGATTGACACGCTGTGTTACGGAGGGGCCGTGGCCGGAACGCTGGTGGCGGCGTACTTACTGTGGTGAACGGTGCGCAGCAAGCCCCCAACCCGTCTGCACGAACTGCGACCCCCTGAGGCGACGGAGGACGGCATGTTCGAACTGAAGAAGCTCGACCCGGAGGCCATCCCCGCGGCGCTGGCCAAAGTGGAGCGCTACCGCCTGTTGAACGAGCCGGAGCAGGCCGAGAGCATCTGCCTGGACATTCTGGCCGTGGAGCCGGAAAACCAACTGGCGCTGATCCAGCAGGTCCTGGCCATCACCGAGCAGTTCGCCAGCGGCCCTTCCGAGCGGGTGGCCGACGCTCAAGCGCTCATCCCCCGCCTGCACCGCGAATACGACCGCGCCTATTTCGCCGGGATTATCTGCGAGCGCCGGGGACGGGCGCTGCTGGCCCTGGGCAGCCATGGGGCCGGGTTTGTGGCCTATGACTGGTTCCGCGACGCCATGGCCTGGTTCGAAAAGGCTGAAGACATGAAGCGGCCGGGGAACGACGAGGCCGTGCTGCGCTGGAACTCCTGCGCGCGCTTCTTGAACGCCAACCCCCGCCTGGCGCCCAGCCCCGAGGAACGCGCCCAACCCATGCTGCTCGAGTGAGGAATGGCCGGAGAGAAAGGCCGGGCCTTTCCGCTAACCAGGCCGCCGGCGGGCAGCCCCGCCCCCGCTGCCCCTTTTTCCACTGCTCCCCTGATAGAATTGCGACATGCGGGTCCGCGTGCTCTTTTGCGGACGTTTGAAGGAACTGACCGGCTGCCAGGAGGACTGGGCGGAGCTGGGCTCGGGTGCGCGCGTGGAAGACGTGTTCACCGGCTACGCGATTCGTTTTCCGGCGTTGCGCGAGTTCCGCGCCACGCTGGCCGCATCGGTGAACGAGCAGTTCGCGGCCTGGGACCAGGAACTGCGCGGCGGCGACGAAGTGGCCTTCCTCCCCCCGGTCAGCGGCGGCTCGCCTCCGCCCGCGGCGGCGCAAACGGCCGTAGACGTCGTGGAGCTGGTGCGCGCGCCGATCCGTGCCGCGGAAGTGCTGGCGGCGGTGAAGTCCCCGCGTGACGGCGCGGTGGCCGCGTTCGACGGCATTGTCCGCGGTTATTCCGGGGGCCGCCGCACCCTTTTTCTCGAATACGAAGCCTACGAACCCCTGGCCCTGGCGCAGATGCGCGGCATCGCCGCCGAAGTGCACCACCGCTTCGACGTGGACGGCGTGGCCCTGGTCCATCGCCTGGGGCGGCTGCACGTCGGGGAGTCCAGCGTGCTGATCGCGGTCAGCTCGCCGCACCGGGGCGCGGCCTTTGACGGCGCGCGGTTGGCCATCGAAGCCCTCAAGCACAGCGTGCCCATCTGGAAAAAGGAGTACTTCGACGACGGCGAGGTGTGGGTGGCAGGGCAGATGCCGGGGCCGCTCCCCGCCGAGCTTGCCGGTTGGGCGGGCGGCGCGGCTGCGGCCGCCGGTTCTACTCGGGACACAAAACCTTTTGACCCTTCCGGTGAATCTATCAAGTAGATGAGCCGACTCCAACCGCCGAGCCCGCGCCGTGGCGCGCCAGCGAACCGCCCCTGCCGTTACCTGGGAGGCGCGCTGGCGCTGCTGCTGGGGGCGCCGCTGGCGGCCCAGCCACCCCAGCGCTCCACGGACGCGCCCGCGCAAGGGCGCATCCGCGTGGAGGTCAACCTGGTGAGCGTGCTGGCCAGCGTGAGTGACGGGGCGGGCCGCCCCGTTCCCGACCTGCCCAAAGACGCTTTCGAAGTGCTGGAAGATGGGGTGAAGCAGAAAGTGGAGCTCTTCGAGACCGAAACCACTCAGCCACTCGACCTGGTACTGATGATTGATTCCAGCTTGAGCACGCTTCAGGAGCTGAACTTCGAGCGGGAGGCCGGCGCGCGTTTCCTGCGCCAGGTGATGCGGGCGGCGGACCGGGCCGCGGTCTATCAGGTTTCCGAGACGGTGACGCAGCTCTCCGGCTTCACCGAGCGGGTGGCGGACTTGCAGGCGGCTGCCCGCGGCGTGGAGCCGGGCGGCGGCACGGCCCTGTACGACGCTATCGTGCTGGCCGGGGACGCGCTCGACCGCCGTCCCGCGGGCCGGCGCCGCGTGATGGTGCTGGTGACCGACGCGGGGGAAACCGTCAGCGAGTCCACGTTCGAGGAGGCCCGCCGCGCCGCCATCCGCGCCGAGGCCCTGCTCTACACCATCCTCATCCGCGCGATCAAGAGCGAAAGCGGACGCAACACCGCCGGCGAACACGCCATCCTGGCCATCACCGACCTCACCGGGGGCGTGCTGTACCGCGCCGACTCGCCGGCCGTGCTTGGGGAGATCTTCGACCGCATTGACCGCGAGCTCCGCACGCAGTATCGCCTGGCTTACTACCCTTCGCCGCCGCCCCCGCCGCGCGCGCAGCGGCGGATCGAAGTCCGCCTGCGGCCCGGGGCGCTGCCTCCGGCGCCCGCCGCCGCCGCCGATTCCGCCCGCTCCGCGGCGGAATACACCCTGCGCCACCGCAAGGCCTATATCACCGAGTAAGCGCAGGCCTCCCGCGCAACGGCCATTCCGCGAACCCGGGTTGTTGTTCAGGGAGCGATGCGAAACGCGGCCATCTCGCGGGCGTTGCGCACCAGCAGTACGCCGCCGGCAATGGCCGGGTGGTTCCACGTCTTGCCTTCGATGGCGGGGAAACGCGCGACTTCCTGATGCGACTCGGGCGTGGCTTTCAGCAGCGCCAACTCGCCCGATTCCGTGAGCACGATGATGTGGCTGCCGGCCAGCAGGGCCTGGCCATACCCGTAGCGGCCGCCCTTCCATTTGCGCTCGCCGGTACGGGCAACGATGCAGGCGAGAATGCCCTCGTCGTAGCCGTACAGGTGACCCTGGTGGAGTACGGAACTGTTGAAGCGGTTCTTCAGGTTCTTGTTTTCCCACACCCGCTGAGCGGTGAACCCGCCGTCGCCCTGGTGGATTCGCAGGAGGATGGAGCCGTGGTCGTAGCCCGCGGAGACGAACACGTGGTTGGCGTCGATCACGATGGGTTGCGCGCTGTTGATCTCATACATGGTCACCCAGGGGTACTCCCAGAGCAGCCGGCCATCGGCGATGGCCAGTCCGGTGATGCGGCTGGCGGTGACCACGATCAGTTGACGCTGCCCCGCCAGGGTGACCACCGCCGGGGATGTGTACGCGGCCTGGTCGTCGAGCGAGCCCCACACGCGCGCCCCGCTGTGCTTGTGGTAGGCCACCACCGAAGACCCGCGCCCGCCGGGGGTGACCACCACCTTGTCGTCCACGATGAGCGGAGAATTGGACATGCCCCACATGATGTTCTCCGTCTTGGCGTCGGCCAGGATGTTCTTCGACCACACCAGCTTTCCGCTGTCCGCCTCGAGCAGGCGGAACTCCCCGGCCGCGCCCAGCGCGTACACCCGGCCGGCGTGCCACGTGGGTGTGGCCCGCGGGCCCGGCCCGCCCATGGCCTCCTGGAAATGCGCGTCCCACCCGTGGGTCCACAGTTCGCGGCCAGTGGCCACGTCGTAGGCCACCACGACTTCCTTCCCGCGGCGCTGCTCAATGGTAAAGGCCTTCCCGCGGGCGATGGCAAACGAGGCATAACCGCCGCCGGCGGGCTGCCGCCAAAGCGGCTTCAGTCCATCAGCCGGCCAGGAGGTCAGGATGGGGCCTTCCGCGTAAACTCCGTCACGATTTGCCCCACGGAACTCTCCCCAGGGTTCAACGGCCGCGGGGGCGACCGCAGACCGGCCTGCTGCGCCCGCCGCCACGGCCGCGCTGGGAGCCGGCGGCGCGTCGGGCTGGGGGCCCGGCGTGGCGCCCGCTGCGGGGCCCGCCGCTGCGGCGGCCTGCGCGAGCGCAGGGCTGGCGACAACGCTCTGCGCGGCCCGGTGTTTCTCCAGGGCCTCCGCGTCCTTTTTCGGGTCGCGGAAAGAGAAAATCGGGATGATGCCCGCGCCGGACGCCTCCACGAACACCAGGTTCAGCTTCAGGGCATAGACCAGCGTGAGAATGGCCAGCACCGCGGAGATCGCTGCGCGTCCCATGAAACCCAACACTTTACGCGCGGCCCCGGCGGGCCACGGCCGCAACCACCACATCAGCAGACCTACCGGCGGCAGCACCGCCGAAGCCAGCAATACTCTGGGCAGGGTCAAAAACGTCGCGTCTCTGGTTGAGCCCATGGTGCGTCCTCCGTCTCCATCTCTTGCCCGCTTGGCCCCACACTCTCAAGACGCGCCAGACCCTCCGCACATTTCAGGCGCCCGGCTGGGCGCTCGTTACGATTCGAGGAGCCTGGCCCAATGGCTCAAGTGGTTGAGCGATGTCTCGTGGGTGCGGTCGAGCTCAAGGGGGGTGACGGAGACCGCGCCGTCAAAGATGGCGGCGTAATCCGATTGGGGGGCCACTTCGTTTTTCACCGTTTGCTCGTGCAGCCAGTAATAAGCCCGGCCGCGCGGGTCGGTGCCGTCCTTCAGCAGGTTGCGGGTGATTTTCCCGGACTGGCGCGTGAAGCGTACCGCGCCGGTCCATTTCCGCGGCACGTTGACGTTGAGCAGAACCCCAACCGGGAGTTTCTCGCGGACCGCGAGTTCGACGATGCGGCGTGCGAAGCGCGCCGCATCGGTGAAGTCGAACTCCCGTCCCTTGTGCGCCAGGGAAATGGCGATGGCCGGGATGCCGTTGATGGCCGCTTCCATGGCCGCGCCCACCGTGCCGGAATAATAGACGTTTTCGCCGAGGTTGGCGCCGCGGTTGATGCCGCTCACCACCAGGCCGGGTTGCTGCGGCAGCAGCCGGTGCAGCGCCAGGATCATGGCGTCGGCGGGCGTGCCGTAGACGGCCCATTCGCGCTCGGCCACCGGCTCGCAGATGATCGGCTGCTTCAGGGTGATGGACTGGGCCGCGCCGCTGCGCTCTTCATGGGGCGCCACCACGCTGATTTCCCCCAACGGCCGCAGCGCCTCCACCAGCGCGCGCAGGCCCGGCGCGGCGATGCCATCGTCGTTGCTGACCAGGATGTGCGGCGTTTTCACCGGAAACAAGAAATGGTCGGGACGACTGGATTTGAACCAGCGACCTCACGCACCCCAAGCGTGCGCGCTACCAGGCTGCGCCACGTCCCGACGCGAAATCCAGCGTAGCACCCGCTTCCGGGAAGCGTCAAGGCGCTGTGGAGAGCGGCGGCAAGCCGCCGCTTTGCCGCGACCAAAGTTACGGCAGGAAAGCGCGAAGGATGAGAAAAATGCCGAGAGCGGCGTTGGCCGCGCCCGCCGCAAAGCGCGCCCCGGTGAGCCAGCGCGCGCGATGCCGCACGCGTTCGAGCGGCCAGGCCAGCGCGGCGCTGAAGGCCACCATCCCCGCCAACGCGCCCGCGCCGAAGGAGAGGAGATAGAGCATGCCGCCGAGTGGCGTGGGAATGGTGGCCAGCACCAGCAGCGCCAGGCTGGCGGTTCCGGCCAGGCCGTGCGCCAGGCCCAGCCACAGCGGGCCTGCGGCACGGAACAGCGCAGGCGCGGCTTTACGCCGCCCGCCGCAGGTTTGCGGTGCGACTTCCCAATTGGGGCGGGATAAATTCGCCCCTACGCCTGCGTGCGAATGATGTTCGTGCGGTACGGCCTTGGCGTGGTAGTGCAGGTGCGCGTGCCACCAGCGGCGGCCGTGCCGGTGCCAGTGGAAGTGGTAGCGGCCGGCGGTGAGCTTCCACAGCGTGCGCGCGCCCAGCGCCACCAGGATGCACGCTACCAGCAACTCGAGCGCCCATTCGGCGCGCGGATGAAGCGGCCGGCGCAGCGCGATCAGCACGCTGCCCGCGGCCAGCAGCGCCAGCAAGTGCCCAAGTCCCCACAGGGCCCCGACGCGCGCCGCGGAGTAGCGGCCGCGTTCCGGCGAGGCGGCATCTTCGCCCACCAGGCTGGTTACGGCCACCACGTGGTCGGCGTCCGCGGAGTGCCGCAGCCCCAGCACGAACCCCAGCGTCAGCGCAGGAATCACGGCCAGCAGTATAACCGCGAAGGAAAAAAGAAGGTGCGGCCTACTCGATGCGCAGTGCGACTACGGGATCCACGCCCAGGGCGCGGCGCGCCGGGATGGCGCAACCGAGCGCGCCGGCCAGGGCCAGCGCCAGCGCGACGGCCGCAAACGTCAGCGGGTCCGCGGGCGTCACCCCCACCAGCAACGCGCGCAAGGTGTCCGTCAGAGCCAGGGCCGCGGCCAGGCCCGCCGCCAGGCCCGCCGCCAGTTGCAGCATGCCCTGGCGGAACACCAGGCCCAGGATGTCGCCGGTGGAAGCGCCCAGCGCCAGGCGCACGCCGATTTCGCGCGTGCGCTGGCTGACCGAGTGGGCGATCACGGCGTACAGCCCCAGCGCGGCCAGCAGCAGGGCGATGCCCGCGAAAATGGCGAAGAGCGCGCCGAAGACGCGGTGGCGCCAGTTGCGGAACCACAGCGCGTCTTCGAGGGTGCGCAGGCTGCGCACGGCCATGTCTGCATCGAGCATCTGCACTTCGCGGCGCACCGCGTCGCCCAGCGTGGCCGGCGGCACCCGGGTGCGCACCATAATGTCCATGCCGCTTTGCGGGCGCTGGTAGAAGGGGAAGTAGATGACCGGGCCGAGCAGAAAGCTCTCGTCGTCTTGAAGAATGTCGGGGGCCACGCCGACCACGGCGAGCCACGGCTGCTGTTCGAGCGGGGCGGGCGGCCCGTCTTCCGACGAACTGACGCGCAGGCGCTTGCCCACCGCGCTCTCGCGCGGCCACGCCGCCCGCGCGAAAGCCTGGTTGACGATGACCACCGGCAACGCGCCCGCCGCGTCGGCCCGCGTGAACGCGCGCCCGGACCGCAGGCTCACCTCGATCGCACGGAAGTACTCTTCCCCGATGACCAGGCCGTTCACTTCCGGGAGGTCCTTCGGTTCCACGGGCGGCGCGCCTTCTATCTGGTAGGCGAAAGTGTCCGGGCTCTCCGCGGGCAGGTCCGAAGCCACGGCCTGCACGGCCACCCCGGGGAGCGCCTCCAGGCGCGCCTTCAGCCGCTCGTGGAAGAGGAGCTGGTCCTCGACGCGCGGGTATTTCCTGTTGCGCAGGCTCAGGCTGAGGCAGAGGACCTTGTCGGTCTTCATGCCGATTTCCGCGCGATAGGTATTGACCAGGCTGCGGATCATCAAGCCCGCCCCGGCCAGCAGCACCACGGCCAGGGCTACTTCGGCAACGACCAGCAGCCCGGAAAGGAAACGCGCTCTGCGGCTTTGTCCCACCGCGCCGCCGCCTTCCTTCAGCGCCGCGTTGACGTCGAGCCGGGAGAGTTGCCAGGCCGGCGCCAGGCCGAAGGCCAGCCCGGCGCCCAGGGTGATGGCCGCGAGGTACGCGAACACGCGGAAGTCCATGGCGAAATCCACGTACGGCGGCTTCACCGCGGGAACCAGCGAAGCGTCGAACAGCCGCACGCCCCACAGGCCCAGCAGCCACCCCAGCGCGCCTCCCACAACGGCCAGCAGCACGCTCTCCACCAGGAGCTGCCGGACCACCCGCCAGCGCCCCGCGCCCAGCGTGGCGCGGATGCAGATTTCACGCGAGCGGCCCACGGCGCGCGCCAGCAGCAGGTTGGCCACGTTGGCGCAGGCGATGAGCAAAACGAAGGCCACGGCCCACAGCAGCGACACCAGCAGCAGGCTGGTCTCCGTCGAGGTGAACCGGTCGTTGAAGCTCTGGAGGAGCACGGCGGACTCTTTGTTCGTCGCGGGATAGGCGGCGGCCAGCCGCGCGGCGATGCCGGTCATCTCCGCGCGCGCCGAGGCCAGGGTAGCGCCCGGCGCCAGCCGGCCGAACATAGTCAGGCCGCGGAAGTCGCGCTCGTTCCAGTTGGGCGTGCGCGCCAGAGGCATCCACAGGTTACTCGCGCCGGGGAAGGTCAGGCCGCGCGGCATCACGCCGATAATCGCGGTGGGCACATCGTTGATCCGCACCGTGCGCTCGAGAATTGCGGGGTCCGAGCCATAGCGGCTCTCCCACAAGCCGTGGCTCAGGATGGCCACGGGCGCGGCGCCGGGCTGCTCGTCTTCGGGGAGAAAGTCGCGCCCCAGCGCGGGCCTCTGCCCGATCACCGCGAAGGCATTGGAGGTGAGCAGGGGACAGCGGTACCGTTCCGGCAACGCGCGCTGGTCGCTCAAGTCCACCGTGCGGTTGGCCAGCGCCGCCAGGCCCGCGAAAGACCGGGCCTGTTCGCGGAAGTCGAGGAAATCCGGGTAGGAAACCGAGCGGGGGCCGTTGGCGCGCCCGGCTTGCGTGCCGGAGATGTACAGGACGCGGTCGCTGTCTTCAAAAGGCAGATTCTTGAACAGGAAGGCGTTGGCCAGGGTAAACACGGTCACGTTGGCGCCGATGCCCAGCCCGAGCGCCACCACCGCCACGGCCGTGAAGCCCGGGCTCCGCGCCAGCAGGCGCAGGCCGTAGGTCACGTCGCCGCGAATGTCTTCCAGCCACCGCCACATTGCCATTTCCCCGGCCAACGTTTCAGGCCAAGCGAACAGGTCTGAGGGCTGTCCTACACGGTCCAGATTTGCGAGAGGACGCGCTTGAAATTGCCGCCGAGGACGCCTTCGATCTGCGCGTCGGTGTACTTGCGGCGGATCAGGCCTTCGGTGAGGTCGAACATGCGCTTGGGGTGGTCCAGGCCTTCGATGTCGGTTTTTTCGCGGAAGGCGTAGCTGGCTTTGTAACCGGACTTGAGCTGCTTGAGCTCAGCCTCGGGCAGGTCGTCGTAGCCGTCCAGATCAATGTCGCTGCCCACGCCGAGGTGCTCGACGCCCGCGAGTTTGGCGACGTGGTCGTAGTGATCGAGCATGTGCTCGATGGTGGTGGGCTCCCGGTCGCGGACGAACATGCGCACGTTGGTGATGCCCATCACGCCGCCGCTCCTGGCCATAGCGCGGATGGCCTCGTCGGTCTTGCAGCGGGGGTGGCCGGGGACCAGCGCGCGGCAGTTGGAGTGGGTGATGAGCACGGGCTTTTTGGAGATTTCGAAGGCGTCGAGCGTGGTCTTGTCGCCGCAGTGGGAGACGTCCACGGCCATGCCCACCTTGTTCATGCGCTCGATGATGGAGACGCCGAAGTCGCTGATGCCGTCGTCGCGCCGCTCGGTGGCGCCGTTGCCGATCAGGTTGCGCGTGTTGTAGGTGAGCTGCGAGACGCGTTGCCCCAGCCCGTGGAAGAGCTCCACGTCGGCCGGCGTGCGGAAGTGGTCGGAGTTCTGCACCCCCAGCAGGATGCCGATGCGGCCGGATCGCTTCACGCGGTCGAGGTCGGCGGCGCTGTCCACGCGCAGCAGGTGCTGGTCGTGGTTGGCGATAAAGCTGTTCCACGCGGCGATGAAGCGCAGCCCCTGCTCCGCGCCAACTCCCACCGCGATGTGGAACACGTGGATGCCGGAGTCACGGAAGCGCTGGAAGTCCGCGGGGGTCACCATATCGGGGTTGGCCATCCATTTCTGGAACTTGCTGAAGCTGATGACCAGCGGGCTGAGCATGTCGATCACCAGCGAGCGATCCAGCAGATCAACAGCGCGCGCCGAGTACTCGGCCGGCGAGCCGGGGAAGAGCCGGAAGCGCCCGCGGTTCAGCAGGGGCGCGCCGGCCAGCGGCCAGCCCGCCAGCGAGACGGCGCCCGCGCCTGCCGCCAGCTTCAACCATTGCCGTCGCGTTTTCACAGGGCCTCCTTTGTCGGACCGAGTGCGCGTATCCTACCGCAGGAGCCGGAGCCGGGCCAGCGCCGGATTGACGGGCCCGGCGGGCACCCGTAGCATGGCCCGCGTGCGCTTCCTGACTCGCACCCTTCTCCGGAGACGTTGCCAGTGAATCCTGCGGAACCCGCCGTCAAGTCGTCACGGCTGGCGCGACGCCTGGGCCTCTTCGACGCGACGATGATCGTCATGGGCGGCATGGTGGGCGCGGGCATCTTCATGAACCCGTACGAAGTGGCGCGGCTGGTGCACACGCCATTCTTGATTCTGGCCGCGTGGGTCGCCGGTGGAGCTTATGCCCTGCTCGGCGCGTTCATCTATGCGGAGCTGGCGGCGCGGCGTCCGCAGGTGGGCGGGCAGTACGCCTACATCCGCGAGGCCTACCATCCGGCGGTGGCGTTCCTGTACGGGTGGGGACTGCTGCTGGTGACGCAAACCGGCGGAATGGCCGCGGTAGCGGTCACGTTTGCGCGGTACTTCCGCGCGCTCACCGGGTGGGAGCTGTCTGATGGGCAGGTGGCCGCGGTGGTGCTGGGCGCTCTGACATTGGTCAATTGTCTGGGCGTGCGCGCCGGGAGCACCACGCAGAACATCCTGATGGCGCTGAAAATCGCGGCCATCGTCGCGCTGATCTGGTGCGGGCTGTATTTTGGCGGGCGCGCTCCGGTCGCCGCGGCGCAGGCGGAGTTGCTGGACCGGCCTTTTTCGTTCGACTTGCTGGTGGTCTTCGGCGCGGCCCTGGTGCCGGTGCTCTTCTCCTACGGAGGCTGGCAGACCTCCTGCTTCATCGCCGGGGAAGTGCGCGAGCCGGAGAAGAACCTGCCGCGCGGGCTGGTGCTGGGGGTGATCGGCGTGATTGTGCTCTATGTGGGCGTGAACTTCGTGTGCGTGCGCGTGCTGGGCGCGGAAGGACTGGCGGCCACTACGGCGCCCGCGTCCGACGTGATGCGCGCCGCGCTGGGCGAGGCCGGCGCGCGCCTGATTGCCGCGGGCATCGCCATTTCCACGCTGGGCTTTCTCAGCCAGTCCATGCTGACCGCGCCGCGCGTCTATTACGCCATGGCCGAGGACGGCCTGTTCTTCCGCCGCGTGGCGTGGCTGGACCCGCGCACACAAGTGCCGGTGGTGGCCATCGCGCTGCAAGGCGTGTTCGCTTTGGTGATCGCCGTCTCCGGGCGCTACGACCAGATCCTGGACTACGTGGTGTCGGTGGACCAGCTGTTTTTCGCGGTCTCGGCTTCGTGCCTCTTCGCTTTGCGGCGCCGCGACGCCGCCCGCGATGCGCAGGGGCCGGCGGGGCAGGCGGCAGGGGCAGCCCCCTATGCCACCCCCGGCCATCCGTTCAGCACCATTGTTTTCATCGCCGTCTGCCTGCTGGTGACCGCCAGCGTGGTGCACAAAGCTCCTCTCAACGCCGCGGCCGGGCTGGGCATCTTGCTGGCGGGTCTGCCGGCCTATTTCTTCTGGGGACGGAAACGCAACGCATGACCGCCGCGCGAGCGATGGGCTCGGAGTACATCGAATGGGCCAAACTGCGTTCGCAGGCCCGTTACAACCTGGCCGCCAGCGGCGTGATGCATTACCCGTTGCGCGACCTGGGCGCCACGCCGGACGACATCGAAATCAGCGGCCCGAGCTGGTATGGCTACGCGCCGCTGGTTGAGGCGCTGGCCGGCAAGTGTGGCGTTCAACCGGAGAGCGTGGTGGCGGCCATCGGGACCTCGCAAGCCAACCATTTGGTCATGGCCGCGCTGGTTGCGCCGGGCGACGAAGTGCTCATCGAGCATCCGGCTTACGACCCGTTGGTGTCCCTGGCATCGCACCTGGGCGCGCACGTGAAGCGGTTTTTGCGGCGGCCTGCCACCGGCTTCGCCATTGAGGCGGACGAAGTGGCGCGCCTGGTCACGCCGCGCACCAGGCTGATCGCCATCACCCACCTGCACAATCCGACGGGCGCGGGAGTGGAGGAAGCAACGCTGCGGCAATTGGGCGCGGTCGCCGGGCGCGAGGGGGCGCGCGTCCTGGTGGACGAGGTGTACCTGGAGATGCTGGCGCTGCCTGCAACAGCGGCGGGCGCGGAGAACGAGGCGGGCCGGGCGAAGCGGGGCGGGGTAAACCCGCCCCTACGCTCGGCGGCGCGCCTGGGGCCGGAGTTTGTGGTCACCAGCAGCTTGACCAAGGCCTACGGGCTGAGCGGGCTGCGCTGCGGCTGGATTCTGGCGGAGCCGGAGCTGGCGCGGCGCATCTGGCGCGTGAACGACCTCTTCTGCAATATCCCCGCGCATCCGGCCGAGCGGCTGAGCGTGCTGGCATTGCAGAAGCTGCCGCAGATAGCGCAGCGCGCGGGCGCGCTGCTGGCGGCCAACCGCAGGCTGCTCGACGCCTTCCTCGATTCGCGCCACGACCTGCAAGCTTTCCGGCCGGCAGCCGGGACCGTCGTTTTCCCGCGCTGGAGGGGAGGAGATGCGGAGAGACTCTGCGCGTTGCTGCGCGAGAAGTACGATACCGCGGTGGTGCCCGGCCGCTTCTTCGAAATGCCGGAGCACTTCCGCCTGGGCATCGGCGGCGCCACCGCAGACCTGGAGGCCGGGCTGGAACGCCTCGGCCGCGCGCTGGACGAATTGCGATAGCATAGGCCGCGCGACGGAGAGCCGGCAGCAGGGCCTCGTCCGTCCGCGCGAAGCTGCGGGATGCGGATTGGAGCGGTGACCGGAAGATGAGCGCGCGAACAGCCCCATGCATTGCGGCAGCAGTCTTTTGGGGCGCGCTGTGTCCCGTGGCGCTGGGGCAGGAGGCCAAGGGCGCGACCAAGCCGCCCACGAATGCGGAGCTGGCGCAGCGCGTCCGGGAAGAGTTCCTGCACGCCTGGAACGGCTACAAGAAATACGCCTGGGGCTACGACGAGTTGCGCCCGCTCACCAAGGCCGGGCGCAACTGGCACAGCGCGTCGCTGCTGATGACCCCGGTGGATTCGCTCAGCACCATGGCGCTGATGGGCCTGAAGGACGAAGCGGACCAGACGCGCGAGTACCTCGCCACGACCCTGCGCTTCGATCACGATATCGAAGTGAAGAACTTCGAGATCACCATCCGCATCCTGGGGGGCCTGGTCAGCGGCTACCAGCTCACCGGCGACAAGCGCCTGCTGGCCCTGGCCGACGATCTGGGCGCGCGCCTGCTGCCCGCGTTCAATTCGCCGACCGGCATGCCCTACATGTACGTGAACCTCAAGACCGGGGCGGTGCGCGGCGCGGTGTCCAACCCGGCGGAGATCGGCACGCTGCTCGTCGAGTTCGGCGCGCTCAGCAAGCTCACGGGCAAGCCCGTGTACTACGAGAAGGCCAAGCGCGCCCTGGTGGAGCTGTACAAGCGGCGCTCGCCCATCGGCCTGGTGGGCTCGGCGATCAACGTCGAGAGCGGCGAGTGGACCAGCCCGCGCTCGCACATCTCCGGCGGGATTGATTCCTACTACGAGTACCTGCTCAAGTGCTGGCGCCTGTTCGGCGACGAGGACTGCCGGAAAATGTGGGAAGAAAGCGTCGCGGCGGTCAACCAGCGCCTGGCCCACGATGTGGAAGGCGCGCTGTGGTACGCCCACGCGGACATGAACAGCGGCGCGCGCACCGCCACGCGCTACGGCGCGCTCGACGCGTTCTTCCCCGCGGTGCTGGCGCTGGGCGGCGACCTGCCGCGCGCGCGGCGCTTGCAGGAGTCCAGCTACAAAATGTGGACCGCGTTCGGCATCGAGCCGGAGCAGCTCGACTACTCGACGATGAAGGTGGCCTCCCCCGGCTACCCGCTGCGCCCGGAAATCATCGAGTCCGCCTACTACTTACATTTCTACACGCGCGACCCGCGCTACCTGGAAATGGGCCGCACCTTCCTCGACTCGCTGGTGCGGCACTGCCGGACCGAGGCGGGTTACGCCGCGCTGCGCAATGTTGAAACCAAGGAGCAGCGCGACAACATGGAGTCCTTCTTCCTCGCCGAAACCCTCAAGTACCTCTACCTGCTCTTCGCCCCGCGCGACACTCTCAACCTTGACAAAGTGGTCTTCAACACCGAAGCCCACCCCATCCGCCGCTCTTGGTAACGCGTGGCACAGGCTCTCAGCCTGTGCGCCGCCGATTCGCTTATGTCCCTGCGATCTTTGTGTATAAAACAATGGCGGTCCCTTACGTTCGAGCCAGCCGTTTCATTGCTTGACACTTCACGCGAGATGGGTATTCCTGTTCTCAGAAGACCGCTCGAACGGAGGCGCCTCATGAAGAGGAGCGTGTTCACCCCCATCGTTGTCGGGCTGCTTTATGTTGGCTGTCCTGCGCCGGTGCATTCGCAAGGCTACGCTGGCAATCCCATGTCGGCACAAAGGCGCGTGGAAGTGTCCGAAGATGGCAAGAACTTCCGCGCCATTTCCGAAGGCTCCTTCTTCCGTGACTCCATCGGCCGCCTCCGTGTCGAAGAGACCACCGCTCTGCAAGACGGCAGCGCCGGACGGCGGCGGGTCTACCTGGTGACCACCGATGGAGAGGGCCGCGCCCGGTTCCTGGTTTTGGATCCCAGCGCGCGAACCGGAGAGCAATGGACCGAGCCGTGGGTGGCTGCAATCCCTCCTCCCGCACCCATGCGGCATCAGCATCCCGACGACGGCAGGAAGCTGCGCGCGTGTACCCTTAGCCTGGGGCCGGGCCCGGCTTTCCTGGAGAGACAACCCGTTCTGTTCTGCGACGAAGGCGCCACCGGGGCCGCGTTCAGCTTCGCGGAGAAGAGGGACGGCCAATGGGTGCGCCACGCTTTCTCCAGAGTGCGGCTCGGCGAACCGCCGAACGCCGCCTTTCAGCCCCCAACCGGCAACAGAGTTCAGGATACGCCTCCGCCGGCGCCTCCTTCGGAGCTTGTGCAGCGAGCAATCCGGGAAACCTTGCGGTTGATGCGATCCTATCGCGGCCTCAGCGTGCAAGTCCTTCTGGGCAACCCACCATCAGGCCCGCCGAGTGCGCTGATGAATCCCCAATTCAAGCCCGGCAAGCCGTGCGACGAGTTCCGGCTGGTGCGCGGAGAGAATGTCATTTGGCAATGTCCCGAACGAAGCACGCCCCTGCTGCGGACGAAGCGGACAGGCTAAAGCTGTTTTGAAACGTGCCCGGTCATAAATCGGCCGGGCGCTAATACAGAGGCCCACACCCTTCCCCTAACGCGTAACCGTGGCACAGGCTCTCAGCCTGGGCGCCGCCGATTCGCCTTGTGTCCGTCGCGCCTTTCGATTAGAACCTTACCTTCCGAGGTGCGCTGATGAAACGGACCACTGTCTTACTCACACTTCTGGCGTTGGCGATACCCGCCGGGGCGCAAGCGCAGAGCGCGACCTCGCCGCGCGAGGCGGCGCCGAAGAATGTGGCGCCGGATTTGACCAGAGAGCGAACGCTCTACGTGGTGGGCTACGCGCACCTGGATACGCAGTGGCGCTGGGAGTACCCGCAGACCATCCGCGAGTTCATCCCCAACACGCTGCACCACAATTTCGCGCTCTTCGAGAAGTACACGCACTACACCTTCAACTTCAGCGGCGCCAACCGCTACCGCATGATGAAGGAGTATTACCCCGCCGACTTCGCGACGCTGAAGAAGTACGTGGCCGCGGGGCGGTGGTTCCCGTCCGGCTCGGCCATGGAGGAGAGCGACGCGAATAGTCCTTCCGCGGAGTCGCTCATCCGCCAAATCCTCTACGGCTCGCAAGTTTTCCGGCGGGAGTTCGGCAAGGCCAGCTCGGAGTACATGCTGCCGGACAGTTTCGGCTTCCCGGCGTCGTTGCCAACGATTCTGGCGCACATGGGGCTGAAGGGCTTTTCCTCGCAGAAGCTCACGTGGGGGTCGGCGGCGCCGGTGGGCGGGCCGGGCTCGCCGCAGGAGACGCCGCGCGGCGTGCCCTTCAACGTGGGCTGGTGGGAGGGGCCCGACGGGCGCGGCATCATCGCGGCGCTCAATCCCGGCGACTACGTGGGCCAAATCCTGCACGACCTGAGCAAGAGCCCGGCACCACCGGCGGACCCCAAGGCGCGGCCCTTTGTGGACTGGCCCGCGCGCGTCGAGCGCAATGGCCAAGTCAGCGGCCTCTTCGTGGACTTCCACTACTACGGAACGGGCGACCAGGGGGGAGCGCCGCGCGAAGATTCCGTGAAGCGCCTCGAAGCCATCCTGACGAAGGGCACGGCTACGCTGCCGCCCGCGCCGGTGCCGGGGCAGCGGCAGCAACCGCTTCCCGACGATGCGCCGAAGTTCCCCGTGGGCGACGGCCCTGTGCGCGTCATTGCCGGCGGCGCGGGCGAGATGTTCGACGCCATCCCGGCGGAGGGCGTCGCGCGGCTGCCGCGGTACAAGGGCGACCTGCTGCTCACCGAGCACTCGGCGGGCTCCATCACATCGCAGGCGTACATGAAGCGCTGGAACCGCAAGAATGAATTGCTGGCCGACGCCGCGGAACGCGCTTCCGTGGCCGCCGAATGGCTCGGCGGCCGCGCTTACCCGCGCGAGCGCCTGCTCGGCGCGTGGAACCTGGTGATGGGCGGGCAGTTCCACGACAACCTGCCCGGCACGGCCACGCCCAAGGCTTACGAGTTCGCGTGGAATGACCAGGTGCTGGCGCTCAACCAGTTCGCTGCGGTGCTCACCAGCGCCACAGAGGCCATCGCCGGGGCCATGGATACGCGTGGCGACGGCACGCCCATCGTCGTGTACAACCCGCTCAACGTCGAGCGCCAGGATGTGGTGGAAGCCACGGTGGACCTGGCGGCCACGCGCGCCGCGGGACTTCGCGTCATCGGCCCCGACGGGACGCAGGTCGCGGGTCAACTGGTGCAAGAGGCCGGGCGAGCGCCGAGGGTGCTTTTCCTGGCGAAGGCGCCTTCGGCGGGGTATGCGGTGTATCGCGTTCAGGCTGGCTCGCGCGCGACGGATGTCACGCTCAAGGTGACCGAGTCGTCCCTGGAAAATGCGCGCTACCGCGTGCAGGTGGACGCGAACGGCGACGTGAGCGGTATCTTCGACAAGCGGCTCAACCGCGAACTGCTCTCCGCGCCGGCGCGCCTGGCCTTCCAGCGGCACGTCCCCGGCTACTGGCCGGCGTGGAACATGGACTGGCGCGACCAGCAAAAGCCGCCGCGCGGCTACGTGAGCGGCCCGGCGAAGGCGCGCATCGTGGAAAGCGGCCCGGTGCGCGTGGCGCTCGAAATCACGCGGGAGACGGAAGGCTCGAAGTTCGTCCAAACCATTCGCCTGGCCGCGGGCGACCCCGGCAACCGCATCGAGTTCGACAACCGCATAGATTGGAAGATTGGCGAGACCGCCCTGAAGGCCACGTTCCCACTGACCGCCGCGAATCCCATGGCCACGTACAACTGGGACGTGGGCGCCATCGAGCGCGGCACGAACCACGAACGCAAATACGAGGCGCCGTCGCACCAGTGGTTCGACCTGACCGACCGCAGCGGGGCCTTCGGCGTCACTGTGCTCTCCGACTGCAAGAACGGCTCGGACAAGCCCGACGACAACACGCTGCGGCTCACGCTCATCTACACCCCCGGCGTGAATCCCAACGCGCGGGACTTTGCCGACCAGTCCACGCAAGACTGGGGCCATCACGAAATCACTTACGGCCTGGCGGCGCACGCCGGCGACTGGCGCGCGGGTCAAACCGACTGGCACGCCCACCGGCTGAATCAGCCGTTGATTGCGTTCGAGAGCGCCAAGCACGCCGGGCCGCTGGGCAAGAGCTTTTCACTCGTGAAGATCAACAACCCGCGCGTGCGCGTGCTGGCGCTGAAGAAGGCCGAGGAGAGCGATGAGGTGGTGATCCGCCTGACGGAGATTGACGGCAAGGGTGCGCCGGGCACGCGCGTAAGCTTCGCCGCGCCGGTGGTGGCTGCGCGCGAAGTCACCGGCCAGGAGATGCCCTTGCGCGCCGCGTCCACGGAGAACGGCGAGCTGGTGGCGGACCTGGTTCCCTATGACTTGCGCGCGTACGCGGTGAAGCTCGCGCCGGCAACAGCGAAAGTGGCGCCAACCAATTCGCACCCGGTGCCGCTGATCTACGACCGCAACGTGGCCAGCCGCGACGGCGCCAAGTCCAACGGCGGCTTCGACTCCGCGGGGCGCGCCATTCCCGCGGAGATGCTGCCCGGCGAAATCTGGCACGGAGGCATTCGCTTCGCGCTGGCCCCGGCGGGCGGGCCCAACGCCGTCACCGCGCGCGGCCAGACCATCGCGCTGCCTGCCGGGAAGCACACGCGCGCGTACATTCTGGCGGCTTCCGCTGAGGGCGACCAGAAGGCCGCGTTCCAAATTGGCGGCAAGCCGGTGGAGCTGACCATTCAGGATCGGAGCGGCTACATCGGCCAGTGGGACAACCGCGGCTGGACCACTCGGCAGGAGCAGATTCCCCCGCGTCCCGGCGCGCCGCCGGGGACGCCGCCGCTCACCCGCACCGTGTCCGAGTTCAACGGCCAGCTCGCGCCGGGCTACATCAAGCGCGCGCCGGTGGCCTGGTTCGCGTCGCACCGGCACACCGCGGAAGGCGCCAACGAGCCGTACGCCTTCTCCTATTTGTTCGCGTACGAGGTTGAGTTGCCCGCGGGCGCCCGCTCGCTGACGCTGCCGGCCAACGACAAACTGCGCGTCTTGGCCATCACCGTCTCCGACGAAACGGCCGCAACACGCCCTGCGCAGCCGCTCTACGACACCCTCGAGCGGCCCCTGCGCTGACCTTGCCGGGCGCCTGGCGGTGCGCCTGTTTCGGCCGAGCATTGCGCGGCCCAGGGGTCCACGACGGGTACGGACAAGTCCTGAAAGTGACGAATGTTCCTTGTGGCCAGGGTGGCGCGCCGAGCGAGCACGATGCCGGCGATCATCGAATCGCGCAAGTCCACGGGGCGCCCTCCTCGTTGCCGGAGGGCCATCAAGTCGGCTGCCTGGCTGGCCGCGGCCGTATCGAACGAGGCAATCCTGTTTCCCATCTGGTTGAGAACGGCTTCAAAAGCTTGCAGCAAGAGCGTCCTGCGCTTCCGCGAAGCCAGGACTTGCAGGCCGAGGCGGACTTCGCGGACGGTTACAGAGGTGGTCCACACCGACGTCCGCGGCTGGCAATCGAGCCAGGCCATAACCTCCCGGTCTGGGGAGTGCCGCATCAGCGCGGAGAGGACGTTGGTGTCCAGAATAATCATGGCTCAAGTTCCGCCGGCTTGAGCTTCTGCCCGCGGAGTTCCGCCGGGTTGTCCTCCAGCCCGACCCGGCCAAACAGGCGGGCGATATCTGTGCCCAGCCCCCCGGGGGAGCCCTGCTCCTCATCGACAACGCAGCGCAGGATGTCGCGCACTTCCTCTTCCATGCTGCGGCCGTGGCGTCTGGCGCGACGCTGGATTTTGTCCTTTACGCGGCTTTCGAGGTTCCGGACCACCATCTGAGCCATTGGCGCAGTCCTCCCACCCATATGATATCATGATATCATAAGCGTCCAGATCTCAAACGGAATCGCCTGGTGGGCGGGAACAACCCTTTCCGCAGCTCCGGCTTCTGAGCAGGCATAGACCAAGCGTGGGGAATGTGCCACCAGCTCAAGGGGGGCCTGCGATTTTGATTGACCCTGCCGCAAATCGGGGTCTAAAATTGGGATACTTCCAGGGGCGGAGGGGTGTATCCCGCTGGCGCCCAGGGGTGTGAGCCGGAGGAGAAGGTCCGGGAAGGACGGACAGTGGAGGTGAAGCAGTAATGTCGCGTAACATCGTTCTGCTCACGGCCCTGACCCTGTCCCTGGCCGCGCCGGTTGCCGCGCAGTCCCGCAAGTCCGGGACGGCCTACGGCAAGCTGGCCGGAACGGTGGTGGATCCCGGGGGCACGCCCCAGATGGGCGCGTCCATCGCTGTGCTGGCGGAGGGGGTGCTGCAAGCCACATCCCTGAAACTGCTCACCAACGAGCGCGGCGCCTTTGCGGCGGAGAAACTGCGGCCCGGCTTGTACACGGTGAAGGTGACGCTGGCCGGGTTCCTGCCGGCCGTGGAACGGAGCATCCGCGTGGACGCGGACCTCACCACCCTGCTGAAAATCGAAGTCGGCAGCCTTTTTTCCTCCTTCCAGATTCTGCGGCGCGCGCCCGGCGGGGAGCGGCCGGACCCCGATGAATGGGCCTGGGTGCTGCGCTCTTCAGCCAGCACGCGCTCGGTGCTGCGGTTCACCGACGGGCAACTGGTGCTGGCCAGCGGCCCCGGCGGCGAGGGCGCCGGCAGCCGTCCGCACGCGCGCGTGGAAGTCACCGCCGGGGCGCGCCGGCGCGGTTCCGTCTCCAACGTGGCCGACGCCCCTTCCTCCGCCGTAGCCTATGACCAGAAGATCGGCGCGGTGGGGCGGATGCTTTTCGCCGGGCAGGCCAGCTATGAACGCGCCGCGGCCGCGGGCTTCGCGACCATGTGGCTGCCCTCGGGAGAGCTGGGCGGGGCGGGCGGCGAGACCACGCTGGTGTTGCGTCAATCGCAACTGGGGCCGGGCGGCCTTACCTTCCGTGGCGCGCGTTTTGAGCACAACAACCGCATGGACATCGGCCCGCGCCTGAACGTGGAATACGGGGCAGACTACATCCTGGCCAGCCTGGGCCGTTCGGCGGCCTCGCTGCGTCCCAAGGTGCAGGTGAACTACGCAGTGTCACCCAACCTGCGCGCCTCGGTGAGCGTCACCTCGCGGCCCTGGGCCCACGCGCACGGTGAGAGCAATCCGCTCCAGTCCGTGCTGGAAGAAATAGACGGCTTCCCGGCGCTGCTGCTGCGCGACGGCCAGGCGGTGCTGGAGGGCGGCTGGCACCAAGAAATCGGCTTCGAACGGCGGCTGGGAAGCAACGGCAGCCTGTTGGCGGCCACGTTCCGCGATCGGTCGCGGCACACCGCGGTGTTCGGGCGCGGCGCCGCAGGCAGCGACTTCATGCAGGATTTCTACTCCGACGCGTTCGCCTACGATGGGGGCGAGTCCAGTTCCACCGGCGCGCGCGTCGCCTACCGGCACCGTTTGGCCGACGGCACGGACGTGGTGGTGCTGTATTCCTGGGCCGGGGCGCTGGTCCCGGGCGAAATCACCGATACGCTGGCGCTGCGGGACGCCCTGGAAACTCAGGGGCGCCACAGCGTGGCCGCCCGCGTCTCGCGCCGCCTGCCTTGGGGCACGGAGGTGAGCGCCAGTTACAAATGGTTGAGCGGGCCGGTGGCGTCGCGGCAGGACCCCTTCGGCGAAGTGGCCTATCAGGTGGACCCCTATTTGAACTTCACCGTGCGCCAGCCCCTGCCCATGTTCTTCTTCGCCGGCAAACTGGAGGCGCTGGCTGACTTTCGCAACCTGCTGGCGCAGGGCTATGTGCCGGTGAACACGGCCGACGGTCAGGTAGTGCTCATACCGGCTTATCGATCGTTCCGCGGAGGGTTCAGCTTCCAGTTCTGATTTTGCGCCCTACTAAAGTACGATTTTTCCGTTCAAACGGACAAGAAGCGGAAGCCCCCGCAGGTGTCCGCAGGCCGTACCGAAAAATGGATGGGAGCTACGCAAAAGTGGAGCGCCGAGTTGCATGCGGCGGGAAACTGGCCGTAAACTGTTGGATAGAAATATAGTTACAAGCAGGACGATTGTCCTGTAATTGGTAGAGGGCTTGCTCTAGTTGTTCTTAACCGGGTGCCCAAGGTGGTGGAGCCTCGAATGAAAGGGACACTGAGCATGAAGGTGGGCGCCTATGTATTGGCGTTGGTGTCCCTCACCGCGGTCATCTACGCGGGCATCAATTTCCGCGAACGCAGCAAGTTCATTACGCCGGATGACGGGGTTTCCTGGCTGGACAGCGCCCCGGGCGTGAAGGCCTGGAAAGTGGCCCCCGATTCGCCGGGGGAGCAGGCCGGCATCAAGCCCAATGACGTCCTGAAGAGCATCAATGACCTGGAAGTCCGGCGGGCCACGCAGGTGAGCCAGCGGCTGTGGCCCATGGGCGCCTGGGTGCAGGTGGAATACAAGCTGGCGCGCGGGGGAGAAGAGTTCCGCACCAAGTTGATCACCGCGCCGGCCCCGCAGGGGACGTCGATTGAGAACTACCTGCGGGTCGTGGGCCTGCTCTATCTGTTCATCGGGCTGTTCATTTTCCTCAAGCGTTGGACCGCGGCCCGGGCGGTGCACTTCTACCTCTTCTGCCTTACCTCGTTCGTGCTGTACTCGTTCCACTACACGGGGAAGCTCAACGAGTTCGACTGGCAAATCTACTGGGGCAACGTAGTGGCCCTGCTGCTGCAACCGGCGCTGCTGCTGCACTTCGCGCTGGTGTTCCCGGAGCGCAGCAGCCGCGGCGCGAAGTGGCCGTACCTGGCGGGCGTGTACCTGCCTCCGGCGCTGCTGTTGCTGCTGCACGCCAGCGTGGCGGCGCAGGTGCTGGACTTTGTGCCATCGCTGGGGGCGCGGCACTTCCTGGACCAGATTGAGCTGCTGTGCGCGGGGGCCTACTTCCTGGCCGCGGCGGTGGTGTTCCACCGGAGCTTCCGGCGGGCCGCCAGCGGCATACTGCGGCAGCAGTTGAAGTGGTCGTTCGGGGGCACGCTGGCGGGGACTCTGCCGTTCCTGCTGTTTTACGTCGTGCCGTTCGCCTGGGGCGCGCTGCCCACCACGTGGATGAAGTTCTCCACCTTGTCGCTGGCGCTGATCCCCCTGTGCTTCGGCTACGCCATCATCCGTTACCGGCTGATGGACGTGGACATCATCTTCAAGCGGGGGCTGGCTTACACGGTGGCCACCGCCGGCGTGGTGGCCATCTATTTTGTATTTGTCGGGCTGATTGGCGAGGTGTTCCACCTGGCGTGGCCCAGCGGGGCCACCGGGAGCATCATCGCCATCGTGGTGGCGGCGTTCCTGTTCCAGCCGTTCCGGGAATGGGTGCAGGCGCGGCTGGACCGCTTCTTTTACCGCGACCGCCTGGACTATCGCCGCACGCTTATAGAGTTCGGGCGCACCATGACCGGCGAAGTGCGCCTGGAGCCGATGCTGGCCTCGGTGATGGACCGCATTTCGCAAACCCTGCTGGTGGACCGCATCGCGCTATTCCTGGAAGACCCGGCCCGGCCGGGGAGCTTCCACCTTTCGCGCTCCATGGGGGTTCAATTCGCCGGGAAGCTGGACTTGAGTTTCCTGGACGCCGGCCGGCCGGAGATGCAGGCCAGCTACAACTTCGTGTTCACCGAGCCGGGCCGCACCCCCCAGAACCTGGGCGAGGCGGGGCGCCGTACCATCGAGCAACTGGAGCTCAATTACTTCATCCCCTGCCGCATGCACGAGCGGCAGGTGGCGGTGCTGGGGCTGGGCAAGACCGTGGACGGCGACTACCTCTCCACCGAGGACGTGGAGATCCTCACCACCATGGCCGGGTATGTGGCCATCGCCATCGACAACGCGCGCCTGTACCAGTCGCTGGAACAGAAGGCCGTGCAGGTGGAGCGGCTCAAGGACTTCAGCGAGAACATCGTGGAATCCTTGCGCGTGGGGGTGCTCACAGTGGACCTGGACGGACGGGTGGACTCCTGGAACTCGCAACTGGAGCAGCTCATCGGCGTGGCCCGAAGCGAAGCCGTGGGCCGCAAGCTGGGCGAGGTTTTCCCCGCGGAACTGACGGCGGAAATCGAGTCGCGCTCGGCGGAGGACCAGCCCTTCGCCATCTACAAGTTCCACCTGCGCAACGGCGCCGGGCGGCACATTGTGACCAACGTGAGCGCTGCCCCCCTGGTGGGCAAGGGCGGGGAGAAAATCGGCCGGCTGGTGGTGATGGACGAGGTCACCCAGCGGGTGCAACTCGAGGAGCAGCTCTTGCAGAACGAGAAGCTCACTTCGCTGGGCCTGCTGGCCGCGGGCGTGGCCCATGAGGTGAACACGCCGCTGGCGGTCATCTCCAATTACACGCAGATGCTGGCGCGGCAGTTGGCGGCCGATGACCCGCGCGGCAAGCTGATCGAAAAAATCGTGGGCCAGACCTTCCGGGCCAGCGAAATCGTCAACAACCTGCTGAACTTCTCGCGCACGGGCGCGGCGGAGTTCCGCGAAGTGGACCTGAACGGGGTCATTGAGGAGACGCTGTCACTGGTGTCGCACCCGTTCAAGACCGCACGCGTCAGCGTGATCAAGACGCTGCAAGCTCCCCTGCCCGCAGTGATGGGCTCGTCCAACCGCCTCCAGCAGGTATTCCTCAACTTGTTCATGAACGCGCGCGACGCCATGCCCAGCGGGGGCATGATGGAGGTCCGCTCCGCCGCCCTGAACGGCCACGTGGAAATCGAAGTGACGGACACCGGCGTGGGCATCGCGCGCGAATCGCTCTCCCGCATCTTCGACCCGTTCTACACCACCAAGGCCTCCGGCCGCGGCACCGGCCTGGGCCTCTCGGTCAGCTACGGCATCATCAAGGAGCACGCCGGGCGCATCGACGTCCGCAGCACCCCGGGCAAAGGCACCAGCTTCCGCCTGGAGTTCCCCGTGGCCAGAAAGCCGGTCAATGCCTAAGGGTCTTATCCTGGTGGTGGACGACGAAGCGGAAATCCGCGAAGGCCTCGAACTGCTCCTTTCCTCGGAAGGCTACCACGTCACCCTGGCGGAGACCGGCGAAGCCGGCCTGGCCGTGCTCGGGGAGCGCCCCTTCGATCTGCTGCTGCTGGACGTCAACCTGCCGGGCAAGTCCGGCCTGGAACTGCTGAAAGACATCCGCGGCCGGGACGCCTCCCTGGCCATCGTGCTCATCACCGCCTACGGCTCGATCGACATGGCCCGCGCCGCCTTCAAGAACGGCGCCCACGATTACGTCACCAAGCCGTGGAATAACGACGAGCTGCTGGCCGTGGTGGCCACGGCGGTGGAAGGCCGGCGCCTGCGCGAGGAGAACCTCCAGCTCAAGCGCGCGCTCAAGCAGCGCTACAACTTCCCCAACATCATCGGCAAGAGCGAGCGCATGCTGAAGCTGCTCGACCTGGTGGGGCAGGTGGCGCCTTCGCGCTCCACCGTGCTGCTCACCGGGGAGAGCGGCACCGGCAAGGAGCTCATCGCCAAGGCCATCCACGGCGCTTCGCCGCGCGCCGAGAAGCCCTTTGTCCCGGTGAACTCCGGGGCCATCCCGGTGGACCTGCTGGAATCGCAGCTCTTCGGCCACGTCAAGGGCGCCTTCACCAGCGCCATCGCCACCAAGAAGGGCCTCTTCGAGGTGGCCGACCAGGGCACCCTGTTCTTCGACGAGATCAGCACCATCGGCCCCGAGACGCAGGCCAAGCTGCTCCGCGTGATGCAGGAACGCGAGTTCATGCGCCTGGGCGGCACGGAGACCATCAAAGTGGATGTGCGCATCGTGGCCGCCTCCAACCTCGACCTGATGACCCTGGTGCGCGAAGGCCGTTTCCGCGAAGACCTGTACCACCGGCTCAACGTCATCGCCCTGCACCTGCCGCCCCTGCGCGACCGCAAGGAAGACATCCCGGCGCTGGCCGACCAGTTCCTGGCCCGATTCTGCGCGGAGAACGCCAAGCCCGGCCTGCGTTTCTCCGCCGGGGCCATGCGCCTGCTGATGGATTACGACTGGCCGGGCAACGTGCGCGAGCTGGAAAACGCCGTGGAGCGCGCCGTGGTGCTCTGTTCGCAGGAGGCGCTGGACGCGGACCTGCTGCCGGAGAGCATCCGTTCCAAGGAAATCGTCAAAGGCGTCCGTTTGCAGCTCTCCGAGATCATGCCCCCGGGGGAAGACTCCGCGCGCGCCGCCGGCGCCGGCCCCTCGCTATTTGAGATCGTCGAAGAGGTCGAGCGGCGCATCATCCTGGACATGCTCGAGCGCACCAACTGGAACCAGACGGAAGCCGCCGAACGCTTCCAGGTGCCGCTCTCGACCCTGAACCAGAAGATCAAGCGCCTGGGGATCGAGACCCGCCGCCGCTCCACCGCCCGCGCCGCCGCTTCCGGCTCCGGCGGCTCCGGTTCCGGCGCGATGGGCAACGGCTCCGCAGCAGACCCGGCCACAGAAGACTCCCCCGCCGACGCCCCGGTCCGCTAGTTCAAGATGCCTGGCATTTGGTTGCGGAGAACCGCGCACAAAAACCACGGGGACCGGCTGGCCGGCCCCCGGTGACCACTCGATTCAGACCATTTTCAACGAGCGCTTAGAACAGCAGCTTGACGGCGAACTGGAACTTGCGCGAACTGGTGTTCATGAACTGCCGGCTGAGGAAGAGGCTGTTGCCGGTGACGGCGTCGGTGGCGTCCAGGGCATTCTCCGGGATGGTGCCGATGACGCGCGAAGGGGTGGCCGTGAGCGGCAGGAAAGCGATGCCGGGCACCGGCTGCGCCGTGGTGGAGAAGACGTTGCCGATGGGGTTGCCGGGGTTGCGCGTGTTGGTGGCGTTGTACACCTCCACGCGGAACTGCACGGTCTTGCGGCTTTCTTCGCCGCCCCAGGGGAAGTTCTTGAAGAGCGCGAAATCGAGGTTGGTCTGCCGCGGGCCGGTGAGGATATTGCGCCCGGCGTTGCCCAGGCGGCCCAGGCCCACCTGCACCCAGCGGGCATTGCCTGCGGACGTGGGGTTGCCGTCGCCGTCAATGTAATCCGGGCCGGTCGCGCCGCCCACCTGGTTGCCTGCGCGGATCTGGTTGACCACAGCCGCGGGCAGCGTGGCGAAGTCGCGCGGGTCCACGCAGAAGCGGTTGTTGATGAGCGCCACGGAGTTCAAGGCTAAACCAGGGGCGCCCACATCGGGCCGGTCGTTGGTGGGCAAGCCGTCGCCGCGGGCGTCTTCGCAGGTGCCGCCGCTGCGGGCGTTGATCGGAGTAAACGGCTGGCCGGATTGCAGCGTGAAGAACCCGTTCAACTGCCAGTTGCCAAACAGCAGATGGGCGCCCTTGCGCGAGGGCGAGGGCAGCGACCACAGGAAACTGATGGCCAGCCGGTGCCGCCGGTCGAAGGAGGAGTGGCCGCGCTCGGCGCCGGTGGTGTTCTGGAAGTTCTGCGCAAAGGGGGTGATGGCTTCCACTTCGTTGAAGTTGCCGCCGGCGAAAATATTGAACAGGCGGACACCGGGGCCGAAGATCTCGCTGGCGTTGTCGATCATGTGGCTCCAGGTATAGGCCGCGGTGATGGCGATATCGTTGCGGGGGCGGCCCAGGCGCTTGGTTCCGATCACCTGGAGGGCGTGATAGGTGGAGGCCGCGCCGTTGTTGGTTTCGAAGATACCGCCGCGCAGCGGGTCCAGCCGGTTCCGCTCGGCTACCGTGCCGGCCCCGGTCAGGTTCAGGCAAGGCGGCGCCGCGCAGGTGGGACTGACCACGGACTGCACCAGGTTGTAACCGGTCTGCGGGTTGAGGTCCACGCGCTGGTAGAGCTTGGTGGCCTTGCTGCCCACGTAGGCGACTTCCACCAGCCAGTTGCTTCCGATCTGCCGCTGCACGGTGAGCGAGTAGCTCTGCGTATAGGGATTGCGCAGGCCCTTGTTGATGGTGTCGGAGGCGGCGCACTCGCCCAGGGTAGTCGCCGAGCCGGCAAAGTTGAAGGGCGTGGTGCAATTGGCCACCGTGATGGAGGCATCCGACTCGATAAACGGCTTGGTGGGGAACTGGTCCAAGCCCACGATGGAGATCAGCGGAGAGATCGGCCCGCTCTGCCAGGCCAGCAGCGGAATGATGAAAGGCGTGGGGTTGTAATACACGCCGTAGCCTCCGCGGATGGCGGTCTTGCCGTCGGGGGAGAAGGCGAAGCCCAGGCGCGGGGCGAAGTTGTTGACGTCGTGTTCCACCGGCGCCCCGAAGCCCACCGGGTTGCGCTCCTGCACGCGGTTGATCACCTGGCCGTAGTTCTCGTAACGCAGACCGAAGCTGAACACGGCCTTGGGGTGGGCCTGGTAGTCGTTCTGGATGAAGTAGAACTGCCCGAACTCGCGCAGGGGCAGAACGTCGCCGCCGCGGCCGCCCACGTTCATCAGCCGGCGGAAAGCCAGGGTGGTGAACTGGAAGCCGGTGCTGCCGAGGATCACCGGGTTATTACGGACGAAGTTCTGGAAGCCGGTCAGCAGGGTGGTGTTGGTGCCGAAGTCGCGAACGCCGGAATAGATGTACTGGCCCAAGTCGCCCGAAGCCTGGCGGATGTCGCTGCGCGTCCAGACGAAGTTCCCGCCCAGCTTGATATTGTGCTTGCCCTTGGTCATCGAGATGTTGTCTTGCAATTGAAAGACGTTGCTGCGCACGCGCGAGGGCCGCGAATCGCGCCCCAGCGTGAACAGTTGCCCGGAGGAGGGGAAGCTGGCCAGCAGGCTGGCGGTTCCCTGCGGCGTGCCGCCGGGAGCGATATTGAAGGCGAAGTTGTCCACGGCGGTGATGGCCGGGACGTTCTCGGCGGTGTCTTCATCCACGCCGGCCGGGCCGGAGCGGGATGCGATGCGCGACGCCGAAAGCCGCAACTCATGCAGCGCGGTGGGCCAGGCATGGGTCCAGTAAACGCCCAGGTTCTGGGTGCGCTGCTGGAAGAGGATGCGGTACTCCGGGAAGAGGCCCAGGTCCAGGAAGGCCACTTCCGCGGGGAAGGCCCCGGCGGTGCGCGGGGTCACCAGGTCGTCGAACAGGTAGCGGACGTAGAAGTCGTCGCGCGGGGTCAACTGGTGGTCAATGCGGATGGAGCCCTGGTGGTCGTGCACGTCGAAGACGCCGGCGCGCGGGACGTGGAAGGCGCCGAAAGGCACAGCCGTAGTGGCGTTGGCGAAGACGCTGCCGATGGTGCAGGGGTTCGTGAGCGGCAGGCCGGAGGTGGACTGGCCGCAGGCCGCGCCCAGCCCGGCCAGCGTGGAGGCGGTGCGGTTTTGCAGGAGTTGCCGCACGGTCAGCGAGCCATTGAAGGGTTGCAGCGCGGTAAGCCCGGCGGAGGTGGGCATGGTGGTCACCAGGGGGAACAGCGGCGAAAGGTCGTGACGGGCCATGTCCCACTGGTACGAGGCAAACACCCAGGTCTTGTCCTTGCGGATGGGCCCGCCGAAGGTCATGCCGAACTGGTTTTCGTAGAACTCGGTGGTGCCGGCCAGTTGGGCGGCTTTTTCCGCGGAGGTAGCGGCATTGAAATTGTCGTGCTGGCCGTACCAGAAGAGGCTGCCGTGCCACTTGTTGCCGCCGCGTTCGGTAATGATGTTGACCACGCTGCCGGTGTTGCGCCCGTACTCGGCCTTGTACTGGTTGGTGAGGATGCGGTACTCGGCGAAGAGATCGGTGTTGGTGAACTGGGCGGCGGCGCCGCCGAAGAGGGGCTCGTTGTTGTCCACCGCATCGATGATGAAGTTGTTGTCGCGCCCGCGGGAGCCGTTGGCGGCGAAAGGCACCAGGGTGCTGGCAAAGCTGAAGGCGCGCACGCTGAACACGCCGGGGGCCAGCAGGGCCAGGTTATTCAGGTCGCGGGAGAGGATGGGCAGTTCGCGGATCTGCTTGTCGCTAAACGAGGTGGAGATGGTCGGGGTGGTGATGTCCACCAGGGCCACTTCCGCGTCCGCGGTCACCGTAATCTGCTGTTCCAGCGGGATCGGCTCCAGGGTGATCAATTGCAGCCGCGCGTTGGTGGCCACGCTGAGCCGGACATTCTCCAGGGTCACGGTCTTGAACCCGGTCTGCTCCACCGTCACGTCGTAAAGCCCGGGGGAAAGTTCGCGCGCCTCGTAGCGCCCGTCGTTGTCCGTGCTGACCGTGCGCACTTGGTTGGTCGCCGTGTTGAGGATGCGCACCGGCGCGCCCGGCACGCCCAGTCCCTGCGCGTCCACCACGCGGCCGCTCACCGAGCTGCCGATGCTCTGGGCATCCGCGGTCGCGGGCATCAGCAACACCACCGCCGCAAGCAGAATGAGAAGACGAAGACTCTTCACGGACATGGCGACCTCCGAGGACTCGGACACCCCGATACGCGTCCCGCGTGCGGACGCAAGACACGCACACCCTTCCTTGCACACTTGCAAGCGTCCTGTTTCTAACACCCCACCCACCCACTGTCAAGAAATTTTCCTCACCAAATCACACAATCACCCAATCTCCGCCGAGGTCTGATCGCTGACGGCCTCCTAGTACTCGTTTCGCAAATGTGCAACCGAATGCACCCTCAAAGTTGAAAAATCCCTTGACTCGGTTGGACTTGGCGCAATATCATCCGCCGCAGTCGGGAGAGGTCTGTCCCGGGGTGGAGGTATCTTTACTCGTTACTTGGTGTGAGGGAAGGCCAGGGATTGCGCCCAGACTCCGGTGGCTTCGCTCGATTTGTCTTTGTTGACTCCGAGCCCGCGGCGGTGTCGGCGGACGCAGGGGCACTGCTTGGTGCGCCCCAATGCGGGGATATCGTTTCTCAGTTTTGGCGGGGCGCAGTCCGTTGTGGCGTGACGTTTTTTCGGGTTTGGCGGGGCGCAGCAAACAGCGCCCCTACAGGTGTCCATCCAGGTTCCCGAATCAGCCGCAGGGGGCTGAGTGAGGGAGGAGGGTTAGGTCCATGCTTCTTACCGGTCACGTAAATCCGTCTTCCAATTCGAACGCCAGCGCGCGGCGCCTTCCTCCCCGCTCCGTGCTGCTGATGCTCTCGCTGGCCGGGTTCGCGCTGCTTTCCGGTTGCGGCGGCGGCATCGAGTTTGCGCTGCCGGTGTTGCCTCCCGCGCCGGTGCGCGGCGGCGGCGCCTTCCAGATTGACAATACCCAGCCGCCGAATAGTTTCCCGGTCTGCACAGCGACCATCACCGTAAGCTGCCGCAACGCCTCCGGCCAGGACGTGCTGCCCAACGCCTTCCTCAATAGCGTGTACACCTCCATCATCGTCACCACCGGCGGCACGCTCCCGGTGCAGAACTGCTCGCTGGTCGGCAGCTTCCCAGCCGGCCTGACGGCCATCGTCAACCCGACCAACAACACGCAGTGCCTGATTACCGGCACCATCACCGGGCTGGCCATCACGCCGGGCAGTTCCTTGTCGTTCACCTTCGACGTGCGCGCCTCGGACTCCAGCAGCCCGGCGCAGACCGACACGCAAACCGTGGTGCTCAACGTCTTCGCCGGCTTCTCCTTCACCATCACGGCAATGCCCATCGCCACGCGCAGCGCGGGCGCGCCGGCCCCCCCCCGCACCTACAACCTGAACTTCACCACCAACCTGAGCGCGACGATTGGCGTGCCACCCATGACCACCTGCACCGGCACCATCGGGGGCCTGGCCCTGCCCAGCGGCGGTTTCAGCGTGGCGCCCTCGGGCAATAACTGCGTCTTCAGTTCCGCCAACGTGACCCAGGCCGCGGGTACCTTCACGGTGGTGATCAACGGCCTCGACAGCGGCGGCAACACCAGCACGGTGAGCTTGCAGTTCATGGTCAATCCGCAGTTGGTGATCACTAACGCGGCGACCACCGTGCTCGACGGGGTGGCCGGCCGCACTTACCAGTATTCGGCTTTCGCCAGCACGGGCGGGCAGGCCCCGGTAACGCTCACTTCCACACTTCCGAGCGGTGGCGCGTGCACCGGCCTGGGCATGTCCGCGGGCGGCGTGGTCTCCGGCACGCCCACCACCGCCGGAACCTGCAACTTCACCGTGACCGCCACGGACACCACCACCGTGGGCGCCAATGGCGGCGCGCCGGCAGGCACCTTCCCCCTGGCTGTGGCCCTCGCCATTCGCAACGAGTTTGCGATCACCCCGCCCGTGTATGTGGATGGCGTGGAGGGGCGCACCTACGGCATCCTCCCGCTGGCGCAGCTTGTGGTGACCAACCTGCTGGCCGCGGCGGGCGCTTCCGACTTTGGCCAGGGCGCGGAGAACGGCAACGGTCCGGCAGTCAACTGCGCGGTGACAGCGGTCACCGGCGGCACGCTCACGGTGGCCAACTTCGCGGCGGCCGTGGACGCGATCGCCAACCAGTGCCGCCTGCAAAGCGCGGGGAGCTTCCCGGCGGGCAGCGCCGGCACCTATCAGGTGACCATGCAGGTCACCGACAACGGCATCGCCTCGGCCAATGTCACGGTCCCCGCCGGCGTGCGGACCAACACGGCGACCTTAATCATCCAGCCGGCCCTGGCGGTTATGCTTACCCAGGCTGTGAACGGCACGCCGAACACGGCGCTGCACGCCGGTGTGGACGGCCGCAGCTACGGCATCATCGGCGCCCCGCCCACCAATACAGGGAGCGGCGGATTGGGCGGGCCTGCCAACTACCGCTGGTGCGTCACCACGGGCGACGGCACGTTCCGCCCGGCGGGCTTCAACAATATTGACAATGTTTGCGGAGCGGCTTCGGCCACCACGGGCGCCACCGCGCTCTACACGGCTGCATTGGTGGCGGCCGTGGGCGGCATCCCCTCCACGGGGCTGACCGTGCAACTCGACGACATCGGCAATACCGCGGTCCCTGCTTCCACGCCGGGCGCGGGCTCGGCAACCGCCAGCACCAACCTGGCCATCCTGGCGGCGCTCAGCTCCACGCTGACGCAGACCGGCAACGCTACGCCCAACACGGCCCTCTTTAACGCCATTGACGGCCGCAGCTACGGCATCATCGGGGCTGCTCCCACGTACACGGCAGCGGGGGGCATGGGCACGGGCACGTACCGCTGGTGCGTTACCACGGGGGACGCCACGTTGCGCCCGCGCGGCTTCACCAACATCAGCGCGGTCTGCGGGCCTACGTCCACAACCACTACCGACACGGCCCTGTACACCGCTGCGCTGGTCACCGGGGGCGTGCTGGCCTCCACGCCGTTCACGGTGCAACTCGACGACACCGGTAACCCCGCCGTCCCCGACAGCGCCACCGCCACCGCATCCTTTAACAATTCGAGCGCTATTGCCATCAACGCGGCGCCGACAATCATCGTGACGCAGGCCCCCACCGGCGCCATCGGCAGCGGCGGCAACTTCTTCGACGCGGTCACCGGACGCGAATACGCCAGCACCGCCCCCTTCGCCCCGGCGGCCCCGCTGTACACGGCAGCGGGCGGCGCGGGCACGGGCTTCTATAGCTGGTGCGCAACGGGCCTGCCTACAGGGTTCACCGGCATCTCCACGTGCCCGACCTTCACGACGGTGGACACGGTCACGCTGAGCGCCGCCACGGTCACCCAGGCGGCCGGCCCGGTCGCCATCGACATGACCTTGCAGGACGCGGGCAATCCCGCCGTTCCCGCGGGCGGCGCGGTTACGCACATTGCTAACTTCACCGTCTTCGGCGCCCTGACCAACACCCTGAATCAAGCCGGCAACCCCACTCCGGTGAACCCGGCGGCGCTCCTCGATGGTGTGGATCAGCGCGATTACGGGATCGTCGGCGGCACGCCCACGTATGTGGCCGCGGGCGGCATCGTGCCTTACACCTTCTGCGTCAGTTCGGGCGCCGCCTCGCTGCCCACAGGCCTGACGGGCATCAGCACTACTTGCCCCGGTGCCGCTGGAAACACCCTGACAGCGGCCTCCATCGGTCCGCTTCTCAACGCCGCACCCTTGCCCTTCCCCGGCATCATGGTGGACGCCAACGACGCCGGCAACGCCGCCGTGCCCGCCGGAGTCGCCACCAACACGACGGCCATAACCATTCAGCCCGCGCTGACCCTGACCGAGCCCCTGGGGGACCCGCTGCCCTTCGCCGTTGACCAGCGCTCCTACGGCACTGCGGCCAACGGCTGCAACGGCCCCAGCGCCCCAGCCTGCGACGCCGTGGTGTACACCGCTTCCGGCGGCATCACGCCGTATACGTTCTCTGGCGCTTTCCCCGCGAACACGCTGACCTGCTCAGCGGCGGGTGTGAATCCTCGCACCTGCTCGGCGGCAACAGTAACCTCCGGCGCGGTGGCGACCACGCCCGTGGCGATAACCGTGCAGGACGCCGGCAACGCGGCGGTGCCGGTGGGCGCGGGCGTTACCCTGAACCGCGACTTCACGGTCCTGGCGGCGCTCTCTTACACCTGGACGCAGACCGGCCTGGGGCCCAACCCGGCCACGCTGCTGGACGCGGTGCACAACCGCACCTACGGAGAAATCACCGCCGGCTCGGGCGCCCCCCAGTACACCGCCTCCGGCGGGACCGGCGCGGGCACCTACCGCTGGTGCTTGACGGGCGCAACGGCGGGTTCGTTCAACACCGCCGGGTTCGACAGCATCGCCCTCACCTGCGGCTCCGGGTCCACGACCACCGGCAATACGGCCGTGTTTGCCACCACCGGCGCCGCGGTGGTCATGCCCGGCGGCACCGGCGGCGCCGCCGCGGTCACCGTGCGCCTCGACGACCTGGGCAATGCCTCGGTGCCCGACACCTTCACGGTTGGCGCCGGATTCGCCCAGTTCAGCAGCAACATCACGGTCAATCAGACCCTGAATATTCAGAACATCATGCAGACCGGCGCGACGCTGCCCAACCTGCACAACTCCGTCAGCGGCCGCAGCTACGGGATCATCGGTAGCGCGCCCTCCTTGGACGCCTTTGGCGGTTTGGGCGGGGCCACCGGGTTGAACTACCGCTGGTGCCTCACCGGGGCTGATGGCGCCACCCTGTTTGCCCGCGGCTTCACCAGCATCTCGGCCACCTGCGGCGCCGGTTCGGCCACTTCCGGTCTCCAGGCGTTCTTCACGGCAGCTACGGTGACCGGCGCGGCCCTGGCGGCCAGTTTTCAGGTGCAGTTGGACGACGTGGGCAACGCCGCCGTGCAGGACAGCTTCAGCCTCGTGGAAGGCAGCTTTACATCCCTCAATATCAACATCAACGACCCGCTCAGCGTGGTCCTGTCCCAGGACGTCAACCCCGGCCCGGTGATCGCCCAGTTGCTCGACGCCGTGGACGGCCGCACCTACGGCGAAGGCGCGCAGGCAGCCGGCGCGCCCACCTACACCGCCTCGGGCGGCTTCGGCATCGCCGCCAATTACAACTGGTGCGTCACCACCGGCGACGGCGCCCTGCGGCCGCGCGGGTTCGACAGCATCACCGACTCAACCACCTGCAACCCGGCCACTGCGGTCACCTTTGGCACGACCGCCACGTACACCACCACGCTGGGCTCGGGCGGCACCACGGTCATCGGCGGCGCGATCGGCGTCACGGGCTTCACCGTGCAGTTGAACGACGCGGACCCCACCAACACCGCCGTGCCCAACAGCTTCGTATCCGGCGCCTTCTTCAATAGCAACAGCAGCATTCAGGTCCAGCAGGCCCTCAGCGCCACGCTGACCCAGGCCGGCAACGCCGCGTCGCCCAACCCCGCCCAGTTGCTCGATGCCGTGGACTTCAACGGCGCGGGCACGGCGCGCAGCTACGGCCTGGTGGGCGGCGCCCCCAGCTACACCGCGTCCGGCGGGGCCGCTGCGGGTACCCCGGCCGGCTACCGCTGGTGCGTCACCACCGGCGACGGCACGCTGCGGCCCATCGGGTTCGATTCCATCAGCAACGTGTGCGGCGCGGCCTCCGCCAGCACCGGCGCCTCGGCGACCTATACCGCCGCGGCTGTGAACAACGCCAACAACGGGCTGGTTGTCACCAATCTGGACGTGGTCCTCGACGACCTGGGAAACGCCGCCGTGCCCGCCAGCGACACGGTGCTGGGCGCCAGCTTCACAAGCAGCACCTCCATCCAGATCAACCAGGCCCTCAGCGGCAATTTCTTGCAGACCGCCCCCGGAACCCTGGCTACGCTGCTGCCCGCGGCCATTGGCCGTGATTATGGGGTGGGCGCCCAGGCCGGCGGCGCGCCGAACTTCGACGCCCTGGGCGGCACCGGGGCCGGCACCGGCCTGGTGACCAACTACCGCTGGTGCTCCACCGGGGCGGACGCGGCTGCGCTCAGTGGCCGCGGTTTCAACAGTGTTTCGCTCACCTGCGGCGCGGGCTCCGCGACCAACAACACACCGGTCACCTATGTTTCGAGCGCGGCGGTCACCGCCGGGGCGACCGGCGTGTTCAATTTCCAGATCGAGCTCGACGATGCCGGCAATACCGCGGTCCCGGCCAGCCGCACCGTCGCCGGCCAGACCTTTGTGTTCGGCGCGTCCAGCATCGAGATTTTCCCGGCCCTGCTGGTGACGCTGGCGCAGAACGACGGCTCCAGCGCCATCATCAGCAACCCGGCCGCGATTCATGCGGCCACCAATGGCCAGGACTACGGCGAAGTGCAAGTGGCAGGGTTCACCGGTGCGGCGCCCATCCTGTACAACGCCAATGACCCGGTCACCTTCATCCCCACCGGGCTGCCGCCCTACTCCTGGTGCGTGGACGATGCGGTCGCGCTTGTGCCGCCCGCGACCGCCGCGCTGCTGCCCGCCGGCTTCGTCACCAACGACGCGGTCGGGCCCCCGATTCGCACCGACGATGTGGTGCCGCTGTGCAGCGTTACCACTTTGCCCGCGAACTTCCTTTCGTTGAGCACCGAACTGGGCGGGCTCACAGCGATTACTGAGCCCACCGCCCCCGTGACATACACCCTCGCGGTGCGCGTCTTCGACGCCGGCAACCCCGCCGTCGCCGCGGGAACGGCCCTTTCCGTCCTGCGCAACATCGACGTCAACGGCGCCGCGCCCACCACCATCACCCAGCAGCAGGATTTGAACGCCAACGGCGCCATTGCCGGCGGCGAGGTCAACCCGGCGGCCCTGGCCACAGGCGTCACCGGACGGCCGTACGGCGCCGCGGCCAACACCGCCCTGTTCGGAGGCGGCGCCGTGGCCGCGCCCATCGTGTACATCCACGACGGCTCAGGTTCCTTCAACTGGTGCGTCTCCACCACCAGCCCAGCCAATTTCCCGGGGGGCGTGGTGGATGCCGCGGTCGGCGCCATTCCCACGTGCCCGTCCTTTGTCACGGCTACCAGCCTCTCGCTGCGCGCGACCGGCGCCGGCATCACCAGCGCGGCCGGCGACTTCGACGCCATCGAGATTGAGATTCTGCCCACCACCAACCCCGCAGTGGGCGGCACCGGAGCCTCCGTCACGCACACCGGAGGCACCTTCCGCGTCAACAGCGCGCTGGCTGCCGAAGCGATCCAGGACAACGTCCTGAATCCGGCTTCCTTCGCGGACGCTGTGGTGGGCCGCAGTTACGGGCAGGCCGGCTCGGGGGCCTTGAACGGCATAATCACTTACGACGCGCTCGACGGGGCCGCCAATCCCACCGGGACCGGTCTCGGCACCTACCGCTGGTGCTTCCTCAACGGTCCGCACTACGCGCTAGCGGGCACGCCGGCCATCTCCACCAACTGCCTGGCGCGCACCGCTGCCGACAGCTTCACCCTGGACACCGGGTCGGCAACAGGCGCGCCCAGCGTCAACGTCGCCAACGTCTTCGACGTCAGCCTCGCCGACGTGGGCAACGCTGCCGTCCTCAGTGCCCTGGCCACCAATCACTCCACGCCCATGACCGCCCGGCCACAGATCGTCGTGAACGCTCCGGCCGCGATTCCTAACGGCCTGAACGGTTCCGCCTACGCGGGTGTCACCTTCACGGCATCGAACGGCCTGGGCGCCCTGACGCTTGCGGCAGGCGCCGCAGCCGGGGGGGCTTGTCCGGGTCCCTCGAACTTGCCGGGAGGTCTGGTCATAACTGCGGGGGCCGTCACCGGCACGCCAAACACCCCGACCACGGCCGGGCAGCTTCCGGCCGGGAGCCCGTTTGACATATGCGCATTCGATGCCGGGAACATCGCCGTACCAGCCGGAGCGGTTTCCTCCGCGTTCAACACCTTCATCATGGACACGTTCTCGTTTGTCACGAACCCAGGCACCGACGAGGTGATTGTCATCAACACGACCAACAACGTGGAGGTGGATACTCAGGCGGGGGGTGGCGTCACGAACATTCCCTTGGGGGGCGGCACAGACCCGGAAAAGGTGACGGTCTCTCCGAATGGCCGCAAGGCCTTTGTCACGCTCCAGGGATCTGACGACGTAGCCGTGATAGACACCATTGGCACGGTGGCGAACTCCTCCGGGGGCGGCACCCCGCCGGTTATTGTTGACATTTCCGCAAGCTGCGCCAGTCCGCGCGGCATCGCGTCTGACCGCACGCCCTTGGGCGATCTGGTGTATGTGGTTTGCAACGCGGGCCGGGTGGTGGTCCTCAACGCGCAAACCAACGCCATCTTCGGAACTGTCACTTTGCCGGCGGCGGGTCTCTTGACCGGGAATTCCGGCGACCTGGGCTCAGTGGCCTTCCTGCCCGACGCCAACCGAAGCCGCGTGTACATCACCTCCTATGGGAACAACCGCCTGTACGCACTCGACACCACCACGGGCACCGGTACCAATCTGGTGGACCTGAACGGCGGCGCGGGCGGGGTGGACTTCACCTTGTCTGCCGCGGGTGCTGATGATCCGATGGGGATCGTGGTCGTCCCCAACGGCGCTAACTTCTACGCCTACATCGCCAAGGATGGCACGACAGGCGGAAACACGGTCGTGGACGTGGTCAACGTCACCACCAACGCCTGCGTTTTCTCCGGTGGTACAGTCTGCAACCTCACCATCAATGCAGGCAACACCGGCAACCCCTTTGATGTCACCTGGAGCCCGGCCAGCAACTTGGTTTGGGTCACCGAGCCGACCACCAACGAGATCACCTTCGTCAACAACAGCACCGCCACCCCCACGGCTGCCGGGGCTCAATTCGCGGGTGGCGATTTCACTCGTGGGGTAACGGTCCCGCCGGACAATGCCAACGTTTACGTAGTTCGTTCGGGCGGCGCCGACGATGTGGTTCGCTACGTGGACTCGACAACGCCAGGGGCCCTTGTCGCTATTGGTGTGACGAGCGCGGGCACAGCGCGAGCGATTCGCCACATCCCCGTCCCGAGGTAATTTCGGGCGCGGGTTTTCACCTTCACCGCCCGGTCCGGCGCAAAGCCGGGCCGGGCGTTTTCTTTACCCTTGGGCGCCCCGCCCCGCCGGGCCGAAGGGTTGTACGGAGCCGCTCCCCCCGCCGGCGCCGCAGGGTTCGTGCCGCCGGCATCCCTGCCGGCGCTTTGTCTTGTTCGGGGGTTTGAAACAGGCCTATCCGCGTTTATCGCTGTCTATCCGCGTCCATCTGGGTTCCGCTCTTGACTTGTGTTCTGCGTGTTCTGCGTTCGTAGTTCTGCGTTTCGCGCGGTCTAGCGCCATTGCCAGTCGCGGAACTGTTCGCGCAGGGCGGTCTTTTTGAATTTGCCGACCGAGGTGCGGGGAATCTCCTGGACGAAGGCGAAGCCGTCGGGGATTTGCCATTTGGCGAAGCGGGCGGCCAGGTGCGCGCGCAGGTCGTCCTCGGTGGCGCGGACGCCGTCGCGCAGCACCACCACGGCCAGCGGGCGCTCCAGCCACTTGGGATGCGGCAGGCCGATCACCGCGGCTTCCTTCACCGCCGGGTGGCCCATCAGGGCGTTCTCCAGGTCCACCGACGAAATCCACTCGCCGCCGGATTTGATCACGTCTTTCGAGCGGTCGGCGATTTTGATGTACCCCTCGGGGTCAATGGTAGCCACGTCGCCGGTGCGGAACCAGCCGTCCGCGGTCCACTTGTCGCGCTCCTCGGGCAGCTTGAAGTAGCTGGCGGCGATCCACGGCCCGCGCACTTGCAGCTCGCCCAGGGTTTGCCCGTCCCAGGGAACCTCGTTGATGGCTGAAGGCTGACAGCCGGCTGCTGACAGCCCAGCGCCGCCCCGGTTCGCTTTCGCTGACGGCTGAGCGCTGACCGCGGACGGCTCGCTGTTGTCGTCCGCCACCGCGCGCGTTTCGACAAATGGAAACGGCAGGCCTTGCTTGGCGCGCACGGCGTACTGCTCATCCGCCGGTAGCGCCAGCATGGTGCTCTTCAGCTTGCTGGTGGTGCCTGCGGGAGTCATCTCGGTCATGCCCCAGGAGTGGCGCACGCTGACGCCCAGCGCGTCGAAGCGCCGGATCAGCGACTCCGGCGCGGCGGCGCCGCCCACGGTCATGCGGAAGCCGGGCGCCAGTTTCCAGCGCCCGGGATTCTTCTCCAGCGCGTCAATCACCGCCATCCACACGGTGGGCACGCCCGCGCTGTAGGTGACCTGCTCGCCGGCGAACAGGTCCAGGATGCTCTCCGCATCCAGGTGCGGCCCGGGGAATACCTGCTTGGCGCCGAGCATGGTGCAGGCGTAGGGCAGGCCCCAGGCGTTGGCGTGGAACATGGGCACCACGGGGAGGCAGGTATCGCGCTGGCCCAGGCCGAAGGCGTCGGCCAGCGAAATGCCGAAGGAGTGCAGCACCAGGGCGCGGTGGGAGTAGAGCACGCCCTTGGGCGCGCCGGTGGTGCCCGAGGTGTAGCACATGGCTGCCGCTTCGTTTTCGTCGAGGGCGGGGTAGGCGAAATCGTCGCTGCCGGTGGCCAGCAGGTCTTCGTAGCTTTCGTAGCCCGCCGGGACGGACTGGCCGGCGAGCGGCACGATGAACACGCGCTCGATCCTGGTTTCTTTCAACTTGTCCTTGAGTTTGTCGAACAGCGGCAGCAGCGTGTCGTCCACGATGAGGAAGCGGTCATCCGCGTGGTTGGCGATGTAGCAGAGGTCCGCGGGCGAGAGCCGCAGGTTCAGCGTGTGCGCCACCCCGCCGGCCACCGGCACGCCGAAGTACGCTTCGAGGTGCGCGTAGTGGTTGCAGCCCAGCGTGGCCACGCGGTCGCCGCGCCGCAGGCCAGCCCGGGTCAAGGCCGAGGCCAGCCGCCGCGCCCGCCGGTAGAACTCACCGTAGTTGTTGCGGTGCAGCGAGCGGTCCGGCAGGCGGGAGACAATTTCCACCTGGGCGAAGAGCTTGCCGGCCCGCTCGAGGATGTGGGGGAGGGTCAGCGGGAAGGCCATCATCGTGCCGAGCAAGCCTCCGTCCCCCCCGGTATTTGCCGCGTCGCTCATCGCGCGGCAATCTATCACACTCCCCGCGGAGTGCGGGAGCTTGGCCGCCATTTCGTGATTTTGTGATTTCAAGATTTCGCGACGACCTCCTGTTGCAGCGGCATGGCGCGATTTGACCACAAGTCGCAAGATCACGAAATCACAGAATCACGAAATCGGCCGGGGTCCCGGAGTTAGCGTGGGGGAGCACCAAGGTCCTACGCGGCGGTGAAGCCGGAGAGCATGCGGCGCAGGCGGATACGGTCTTCGAGGGCGATTTCGACGATTTCGAAGCCCAATTGCTGGCGCGGGGCTTCGCGCACCACCACGCCGGCGGCGAGCGTGCGCAGCCCGGAGCGCAACCGCAGGCTGGCCTGGGTGCCGGGCTGCACGGCGACGGATGCGCAGCCCATGCCGCCGCCCAGGCTGAGCAGCGAAGTCTCGAGGGACACGTCGCCGCGGGGCGTAGTGGCCACCGCGCCCACCGCGCGGGGCAGCGAGACGCGCGAGTAACGGCGCTGGCGGGCCCACGGGGCGTCGGTGGCGGCGTCGAGCGGGGCCAGGGCCAGGTCGCGCTCGCGGATGCCGCTCTGCGGCAGGAAGGAGCGGGTCCACTGCGCATCCATCTTGTCCAGGGCCTGCAACGATACGATGCGCAGCTCGTCCGGGTGCACCCAGCGGAACATCTGGCGCGCGCTGGCCAGCTCGCGCAGCAGCGGGACGGCGCGCTTTTCCCGCATGCGGCCCAGTCCTTCGATGGCCTTCACGCGGAGGTAGGGGTCGGCCGACTGGGCCACTTCGCCGGCGGCCAGGCGCAGCAGCAGGCCGGCGGTCGAGCCGTCTCCGCACATGCTGATCTCGTCGAGCGCCTCGGGCAGCACCATGCTGTCGAGCTGCGTGAAGATGCGCGCCAGCAGACGGCCGCGCTCCGGGGAATCGGCGCAGGCCAGTTGGCGCACCACGGCGTCGTGATGGACTTTGTTCCAGGAGGCCACGCGGCCGTGCAGCAGCCGTTCGAGTTGCGTCGAGCCATAGCGGCTGAGCAGGCCTACGGTGGAAGCGGCATCGGCGGCGGGGCCGGTGCGCAGCACTTCGCGGAGATGCAGCACACCCTCGGCGCCGGTGGCCCCGAAGAGCTCGATCAGCCGGGCGCACTCGACGCGGCGGCCGCACTTGCTGAAGCGCGAGGCCAGTTGCATCGCGGCCGGCTGGGCCATGCGCTGGAGCAACCCGGCCAGCCCCGCGGGGACTTGCGGCGCGGCCATGGCCGCCTCGATGAACCCCGGCAGCCGGTCGGTGACGCCGAGCCTCGGAGCCAGGCGCGCGGCCAGGTCCGGTTTTTCGCGACCGGCGTGGTCCAGCCAGGAGAGGGCGGTTTGCACCGAGGGGTAGTTGCGCTGCGCGGCGGCTTCCTGCGTCAGGCGCGCGTAAGCGCGGGAAAGGGCTTCCTGGAGTTCGCCGTCCGGCTCCCAGGTGAGCTGCTCGCCCAGGCAGCGGATGGCGGAGTCGAGGACGCGGATATCCACGCGCGCGAACAGGTGGATCATCTCCAGCAGGCCCGCGGCCGTCTTCTGGCGCGCTTCCGGCTCGCTGCTGCCGACGCAGGACGCGTAGTTCAGCATCACGGCCGTGGCCCCGTCCTTGTCGCCGCGCTCCAGCAACTGTTCCACGGCCTGGCGGACGTTGCGCGGCGGGATGCACCACGCTTCCGGGCTCATCAGCGCGGCGCGCTTGCCGGACTCGGGCACCGCGGACCAGAACTGCCGGTCCAGGATGTCGGTGTGCGATTCGACGGTTACGCCGGCCTGCGAGAGCTTCTCTTCGTGGCCGGTGAGGATTTTGCGCAGGGTGGCGATTTCGCGGCTGCTGCGCTCCAGCAGTTCGCGCACGGCATTCACGCGCACGTCGCCGCGCTGGAAGCGCTCCAGCGCCAGGCGGATCGAAAGATGCTCGGCCAGCTCCACCAGCACCGGCGCCTGCGGCTTGGGAGCGGCCGGGGCTGCCGCCGCCAGATGAGCCAGAGCTTGGCGGAACATCTCCTGGGTGGTAGCCGGCAGTTCCGCGAGCTGTTGCGGAAGCGGCGCGCCCGGTGCGGCGCCGGCTTCCGGGCGGCTGGCCTGGGCCATCCTGGTGATGAGCGCCAGCAGGTTGAGCGCGTCGCCTTCATACACCGGAGCGGCAGCGCCGCATTGCGGGGAAACCAGGGTGGCGTCCGGCGATGCCTGGCCTGCCAGCGTCCCTGCTGCGTTCGGCGCGGCGCCCTGCGCCGCGGTGATCAGTTGCAGCAGCTTGGGCGGGTCGTTCACCCACTCGGTCAGTTCCGGCGAGCCCGGTCCCGGCCCCAGCGCGGTTTGCACGGGTACCGCGGCGGGCGCTGGAGCCGTGGAGCGCGCGTGACCCAACGCGGCATCTTCCGCCACGTAGCGCAGCGCGTTGACGCGTATCGTCCCGGCGCCGCCCGCGAGTTCGGCCTTGAGCTGCTCGGCCAGCGCGCCCTTCTTGGCGTTCGCGAAGGCCGCAACCATCCGGCGAAAATCCTCCGGGGAGACGTTGGAGGCGAAGTGAATGCTGGCTACGCCCGCGGCGCTGAGCAGATCGGCGAAGCTGCGTTCCGCGGGGCCGGTTTCGACGGGTTGCCCGTTAGCCAGGAGTTGCTTCCCGGCCACGCCCAGAACAAACCCGCCCTCGTTGCCGGTCTGCGTCTGGAGTTCGTCCCACGCGGTCTTGAGCTGGTCTGCGCAGCGGCCATGTCCCAGACCGTAGAGGCTCACGGACTTTAGAAGGATATTCAGGCTACGGACAAACGCCCGGGCCCCGGCGTTTTCGATTCCATTCGGCATCGCATCGCGCAGGGTGTTACCCCCCTGCCTTCCATGCGGTTATACGGGCCGGGCGCGCTCGGGGCAATGGTACGGCCATCATACCGGGTCTAGCCGCCGAGAACAGGGGGGAGACCTGTACGCAGGATAGTAGCGGCTTCCTGGCAAAGGCGAATCCGGCGGCGGCGGAACGATCCCCGTAAGTTGTTGTACAATAAGGAGTAATAGGTTTTCCTACGGCCTCGCGCCTACACCAAGCGGACCTCCACTTCGAGCCCGCGCAACGCCGGCGCTGCCCGCCGTACCACTTCGCTGGCGAGCAGGCGGTTGGTCAGCAGGGTGAGAAAGCCATTCTCGAAGTCGCAAACGGCGCAGAAGAAGTACGCCGGGTAGGAATGATGGTAAGCGTCCAGGCCGCGTTTGGAAAGGTCGGCTTCGAGCCCGGCGTCTCCGGCTACGCCGTGGCCAGCGCGCGCGCCGAAGGTCTCTCCGGCGAAGCGCTCGAAGAGCTCCGTCAGTGGGTCACCGTCGGGAACGGGCAGCACCAGGCAGCGTGCGGCGGCCTCGCGCGGGGTCAGGCCGTGGCGGGCGCACCAACCGCGCACCCGGTCGAGGTGGCTGAAGAAGTCCAGGGCCCACGGTTCGGCGCCGGCGCAGGCCGCCAGCGTGATGGCCCAGACCCGCGCCGCCTCCGGCCCGCGCACCGGTTCGCGGCTCTCCGGCTCGATCAGCTCCAGCCCGACCGCGCGGACGTCCGGGCCCAGGTCCAGCGGCTCAATCTCCATCAGGTACAAGCGGACCTCAGTCGAGAACGAGAATCGAAAGCGGAACGAGGAAAGGGCCGGTCTTAGAGCTGGTCAAAGGTTGTTGCGGCATCTTTATCTTTTTTTCCTTTTCTCATTTCGGTTTCATCTTTCATCCGAGTGCATCAGTGATGCAAACACCTGCTGATACTCCGGGGACTGCTTGCGCACCTCCAGCCAGTCGAAAAAGACGTCCGGCGTCTCCAGCCACAGCGCAAACCAGCGGACCATCTCCTGTTTCTCCGCGCGCTTGCGCGGCTCGACGCGCGCGTTGCGCGCGATCATCTCGGCGCGGCGGCGGCCCAGCCGGGCCACTTCCAGCACGCGCTCCGCGGCGGCCCGTTCACCCTCGTGGCGGAACTTGCGCAGCAATTCGTCCAGGCGGATCAGGCACATCTCGGCTTCTTCCAGCGTGGCGAAGCGCAGCAGGTCGGCGAACTCTTCCTCGTAGCGGCCTTCCGTGTCCGCTCGCGTTGAGGTCGCCACGCGCTTGCCGGCCTGTAGCAGGACGGAAGCGATATAGTCCGGGGAAGTCTTGCCCTCGGCCGGGCCCAGCCGGACGATGAGCTGGCGCTTCACCTGTTCGAGCTCGGCAGGGGTGAAGCGCTTCGCTCCGAGGCTCTCGCCGATTTCCAGGATGAGTTCCTTCTTGGAGGGGCCGGCGGCGCGCTTCATTGCAGCCTCCTCGCGCCGTTTCCCGGTGGGGCGGCGCCGTTGCGCTGCTGCGAGAGCAGCCGGCGGTAGCGCGCCACGTTGCGGGTGTGCTCCGCCAGCGTCTCGCTAAAGAGGTGGCCGCCTTGCGTATCAGCCACGAAATAGAGGTACTTCACCGGCTGCGGGTGGCGCGCGGCGATCAGGGCGGCGCGTCCCGGATTGCCGATGGGCCCCGGGGGCAGGCCGCGGTACAGGTAGGTGTTGTAGGGCGACTTCAGGCGCAGGTCGCTCTGGTGGATGACGCCGTCGTTCTTTCCCGCCAGTTCCATGGCGTACAGGACCGTAGGGTCGCACTGGAGCGCGATGCGCTTGTTCAGGCGGTTGTAGAAGACCGCGGCAATGACGGGCCGTTCGCCGGGGGCGGGCGTCTCCCGTTCTACCAGTGATGCCAAGGTGACCAGTTCGTGCAGCGAAAGGGCCGGCGGCGCTTTCTCCGGCTGGCGCAGACGGCTCACTTCCTCCCACTGGGCGCGGAACTGCGCCACCATTTTCTCCGCCAGTTGCATAGCCGTGGTCCGCCGCGCCAAGTAGTACGTCGCCGGAAAGAGGAAGCCCTCCAGGTTACGGGCTTCGGGGGCCAGGTCGCGCACCAGCAAAGGGTCCCCCGCGGCCTCCAGGAATTGTTCGCGCGTCCCGAAACCCGCCGCGGCAAACCGGTCGGCCACTTGGAACATGGTCAGCCCTTCCGGCACGGTGAAGCTCACCTGATAGACCTTGCCGTTCGAGATCGCCCACAGGACTCTTCCCAAGGGTTCAGGTGAATCAAACTGGTACTCACCCGCTTGCAGGGGACGCCCGAGAGAACGGGCGGAGAGCTCAAACGCCAGGGCGCTCCGGACGACGCCCTTGCTGGCGAGGATCCTGGAGACCGCGCGCAGGGAAGCCCCTGGCGGGATCTCCACAAAAACTCCGCCGGGCGGGAATGGCCCCGAAGGTTTCAGGAAACTGACGGCGACGAACGCCCCCAGCAAGAGCGTGCAGAACAGAACCATGACCAGCGCTGCTCGGAAGAAACTCATAATCTGACCCGGTTCGTCGCGGTTCTCTGGCTGCGCTTAGCTGCGTTCATCTGCGGATGCTCTTGGCTGGGCGCGCTGCCGGCCGAGGTAGTCGCGCAGGATGACGGCCGCGGCTACATCGTCGGCTTTGGCCGGGCGGCGCCCGCGCAACTGCGTTTCGCGCAACGTCCGGCGCGACTCCCAGCTCGACAGGCGCTCATCGGCCATTTCCACGGGCAGGCCCAGTTCCTTTCCCAGCCGCTCGGCAAAGCGCGCTGCTTCGGCGGCCATGGGGCCGCGCGTTCCGTCCAGGTTCAACGGCAGACCCACTACGATGCGGCCCGCGCCGTGGTCCCGGGCCAGTTGGCGCAGGCGCCGGATGTCGTTGCGCCGGTTAGTGCGCTGCAGAATGGCCAGCGGCCGCGCGATCAGATTCGATTCGTCGGCAATGGCCAGTCCGATGCGCCGCCTCCCGTAGTCCATCGCCAGGATGCGCGCGCGGCGCGCCGGAGCGGAGGGCTGGGAGCGAATCGCGGCTGGTTTCATCCTGCAACTATTATACGCACTGGCGCGCGGCAAGCAGTGCATCAGCCACCAGCGCCACCTGGCGCATTTCCGCCACGTCGTGAACGCGCACGATGTGGGCCCCGCCGAGGATAGCCGCCGTCACCGTCGCCGCGGTGCCCCAGGCCCGCTCTTCGGGTGGCACGGCGAATGGCCGGGCCTTCTCTGGGACCTTTGGTCCTGAGGGTCGAGTCGCGGTGGGACCCGTACCCGCGGCGTGGGTTGGCGCGCCCAGGGTTGCCCCAATGAAGGTCTTGCGCGAGGTGCCCACCAGCAGCGGATACCCCAACCTGGCCAGTTCGGGCAGGCGGGCCAGCAATTCATAGTTCTGTTCGAAGCTCTTGCCGAAGCCGATCCCCGGGTCGAGAACGATCTGCGACGGGGCCAGTCCGGCGCGTCGCGCCCGCGCCACGGCTTCGCGCAACCCGCGAGTCACCTCGAGCAGCACATCGCGCGCGAACGGCAGTTTCTGCATGGTGCGCGGCTCCCCGCGCAAGTGCATGAGCACCACGGGCATGCTGCGGCGCTTCGCTACTGCTCCCATCGCCGGGTCGGTTCGCAGCGCGGAAACATCGTTCAGCATCGCAGCGCCGGCGTCTGCGGCCGCTTCCGCCACAGCCGCCCTCCGCGTGTCCACGGAAACGGGAATCCGCAAGCGCCCGCGCAGCTTCTTCAGCACCGGCAGGAGGCGCGCCAGCTCCTCTGTTTCCGTTACGCCCGCCGACCCCGGACGCGTGGACTCCGCGCCGATGTCCAGAATGTCCGCCCCGGCGCGCTCCATTTCCCGCGCGAGCCGAACAGCAGCCTCCACGCCGGTGGCCCGGCTCCCTGCGTAGAAGCTGTCCGGGGTGACGTTGAGCACGCCCATGACCAGCGTCCGCTCTCCCAGTATGAGCGTCCGCCGTCCCAGCTTCAGGCGGAATAGGCGACGGAGATTCAAGGCACAAGAAGGAAAGCACAGTCAAACGCCCGGCACAAGGCCGGCCCCGAGGCCGCTGTGCTAAGCTTTTCGCCGTACCGCCGTGGTTCCCATGAACGCGTTCCTGTCCATCGCTACCGAAGCCGCGCAGGAAGCGGGCGCTATCCTCATGGCCGAGTACTCGAGGCCCGCGGAAATCTCCTACAAGAGCGACGTGGACATCGTGACGCAGGCCGACCGGCGGTCTGAGGCCGCCATCGTGGCCCGCCTGCGCAGCCACTTCCCGAAGCACACCATCGTCGCGGAGGAAGGCACGGGGCACGAACACCTGGCGCCCGGCGCCCCGAGAGGCGAATACCGCTGGTACGTGGATCCGCTCGACGGCACTACAAACTTCGCGCACAAGTACCCCTGCTTTGCCGTGAGCATTGCCGTGGCCCGGGCCGCGGACGACGGCAGCCATACGGAGGAATTGCTCGTCGGCGTGGTTTTCAATCCCGTCAGCAACGAACTATTCACCGCGGAAAAGGGCCAGGGCGCCTGCCTCAACCAGAAGGGCATCCACGTGTCGAAGGTGGATCGGCTGGCTTCCAGCCTGGTCTCCACCGGTTTCCCCCCGTCGAACCGCAAGGAAGCCCGCAACATTCACTACTACGCCCAGTTCACGCTGAACTCGCACGGCGTGCGCCGCGACGGCTCGGCGGCGCTGGACCTGTGCGCGGTGGCTTGCGGCCGTTTCGACGGCTTCTGGGAGTTCGGCCTGCGCCCGTGGGACACTGCGGCGGGGGTGTTGCTGGTGCAGGAGGCCGGCGGGATGGTCACCGCCCTCGACGGCCAGCCCCACCGGCTGGGCGGGCCCTCGATTCTCGCTTCCAATATGCGCATCCACGCGGAAATGCAAATCATGGCCCGCGACGTCGCCGAACGCTTCGCCGCGCCCGCGCGCTGACCGCGCCTCCCGAGGCAGCGTGCTTATCGCCTGTACTTCCCCATCAGCTCGGCGTGGGCCAGGATGTGTCCGGTCATGGCCTTCTCCACGGCGGCCTTGGTGGTCCCGGCGGCGAGGTCCGGTTTCCTGTCGAGAGCGTACAGCTTGAAGAAGTAGCGATGCGCGGGCCCCGCCGGCGGGCACGGGCCGCCGTAGCCAATCTTGCGGAAGTCGTTGCGGCCCTGCCGCGCGCCGCCGGGGAGTTCGTTTTCCTTCGGCACGTTCTCCGGCAATTCCCGCGCGGAAGCAGGCAGGTCAAAGAGCACCCAGTGGACCCAGGCGCCCGCGGGAGCGTCCGGGTCGTCCACGATCAGCGCCAGGCTCTGCGTGCCCGGTGGCGGCTCGCCCCAGCGCAGCGCGGGAGAAACGTCCTCACCCAGGCAGGTAAACTTCTTCGGTGTCTCCCCGCCGTGGGTGAATGCGCTGGAGTGCAAATCGAAGCCCATGAGTACCCTCAAGTTCGGTGGATTCGCAGCGCGGGAACGCTATTCACCAGACTTCTTCGCCGGCCTTTTCGCGGGCGCCTTGCCCTTGGCGAAACTGGCGTAATAACTCTGGACGGCGCCGCCGATGCAGAACCCCCACGCGAACATGCCCAGCGACTTGAACTTCTCGGGGATCACGTAGCGGTGCGCCGCTTCTGCGGCGGGTACCCCGGCTTGGAAGAGCTTCTCTGAATGCTCGCCGAGGTCGTCCAGTACCGCGGCCAGCCGCGCGACGCCTTCCTGCCCGCACAATTGGCCGTGCCCGGGGACGAAGAGCGCGTCCGCGCCGTATCCCGCAAACGTGCGCAGCACGTTGCGCCACGCGGGCATGTCCGCGTCGAAACTCACCGGGTACGAGCCGTTGAAGATGAGATCGCCCGCGAAGGTCAGGTTCTGCTCGGGCACGCGCGCGATGATGTCGGTGGGGGTGTGGCCGGGATGCGCCTCGAGCGCCACCTTGACTCCGCCCAGGTCCACGGTCGTAGGCAGCTTGGCGGGGTCCAACGGCTTGTTCGGCATGGCCAGCACCGTGCTCTCGACGGCCCCGGCGAGGAAGGTCATGGCCCGCAGGTCGCTTTCGGCGTGCTGCTTGACCACGTCGCTCTTTGCTTCCCGCACGCTCTTCTCTGCGGCGCCCAGCACCTCAGCGCGGTCTTTGCCCTGGAGCAGCGCGTAGCGCTCGTGCATCGAGGCCTGCGTCTTGGCGTGCGCCCAGATGGGAATGCCCTGCGCACCGTAGAACGCGTTGCCGAAGGTGTGGTCGAAGTGGTAGTGCGAGTTGACGGCGCCGCGCACCGGCGTCTGGGTCACCATGCGCAGCGCCTCCAGCTCAAACGCCGCGCCCGCCGGCTGGTAGTGTCCTTCGAAGAGCAGCGCGCCCTCGCGCCCGGCGAGGAACCCGCCGTTGCACATGGTTTGCAGGCCCTTCGATGTGTCGGAAACTGTCGCGTACACGCCCTCGCCGATGCGCCGTGCAGCCGCGAAGCCCTTGTCCACCACCGGCGTCGCCGCCACCCGCGGGTCCTGCGCGATCCACTCCGCCAGCGCCGGCAGCGGAATCGCGCTCCAGATTGCCGCCGTCGCCCCCGCCTGCCCCGTCGCGGTCAAAAACTCCCGCCGCGTCCACTTTCCATTCATGAGAGACCCCCGATGAGGGATGACGATGCCTGCAAGGAAGGAATACGACTCTGCATAGCTTGAATCAACTGCCTGGCCTCCGCCTCATCCACTCCGCTTCCGAATCGGATGGTCTTGGCTCCGTAATCGAAACACAAACCGCCCTGGTTCATGTCCCCATTGCCGCGGGCCCGCGCGCGAGGGGGCGCGATGCGGAGGTCGCGCACCTGGGAAAGGTCATATTCGCGTGAGAAGCCTATGCCGAATACCTCGCGTCGAATGCTGAGACGACCAGTTCCTAGGATGAGAACCTCGCGCCCGCCAATCGTCCAGAGGAGCCAGGTAACAACCCACGCACCACCCACCGTCCAGGCAAGCAGCCAGCCCACTATGAACAAGGCGGCCTGTCCACTGCGAATCTGCTCAATCGCGTGCATTTCCCCAAACCACCAGCCGACGAGCCAACCGGCAATAAACAAGGAGATCAGCAGATTGCGAGGCCCAGGAATTACGATCTGCAAGCCGTTCGGCGTGTCCGACATGGAGGAGCGCGGCTGCGGTAATGAGACCATGGCCATGGCTATAGGTTGAGCGTGAGCGTGGTGTCGAGCTGGACGAGGCCGCCATTGCCGGAGGCCGGCGCGCCGGGCGCGGGCGGCGGGGCGTTGCGGTGGCCGGAGGTGATGGGCGGGAGCTTCGAGCGGTCCACGGGGCGGTAGAGCGTGTCGCGCTCGACGGGGACGCGGCCGGCTTCGCGGATCAGCCGCTCCAGGTCCATGCGCGGGGTGAACTGCTCGGTGGTGGCCCCGGCGTCGTGGTAGATCTTCTCTTCGATCACCGTGCCGTCTATGTCGTTAGCGCCCCAGCGCAGGGCGATCTGCGCGATGCGCGGGGTCAGCATGATCCAGTAGGCCTTGATGTGCTCGAAGTTGTCGAGCAGCAGTCGCGCGACGGCGATGTTCTTGAGCGCGTCGAAACCGGTGGGCGTGGGCAGGTGCGCCAGCGCGGTATTCGCGGGATGGAACTCCAGCGGGATGAAGGCCACGAAGCCGCCCGTCTCGTCCTGGAGCGCGCGCAGCAGCAGCAGGTGCTCGACGCGCTCCTCGCGCGTCTCGATGTGGCCGTAGAGCATGGTGGCATTCGAGCGCAACCCGATGCGGTGCGCCTCGCGCGCAATCGAAAGCCACATTTGCCCGCTGGTCTTGTGGTCGCAGATAACTTTGCGCACGCGGGGGTTGAAAATCTCCGCTCCGCCGCCGGGCAGCGAGTCCACGCCCGCGTCTTTCAGCGCGCGCAGCGTCTCGGGGATGCGGAGTGCGGCGATTTTCGACAGGTACTGCACCTCCACCATGGTGAAGGCCTTGAGGTGCACATGCGCGAAGCGCTGCTTGAGCCCGCGGATCAGGTCGGTGAAGTAGCTGAACGGCAGGTCGGGGTGCAGCCCGCCGACGATATGGAACTCGGTGGCCCCTTCGCTGACGCCCTGCGCGGCGCGCTCCCACACCTCGTCGAGCGCGTAAGTGTACGCGCCCGCGGCCTCCGGGGAGCGCCCGAACGCGCACAGCCGGCAGTGGGCCACGCACACGTTGGTCGGGTTGATGTGCCGGTTGACGTTGTAATAGGTGGTGTGGCCGTGACGCTTCTCGCGAACGTGGTTTGCCAGCCAGCCCAGCGCCAGCAAGTCGTTCGAGCGGTAGAGCGCCACGCCGTCGTCGAAACCCAGGCGCGCGCCGGCCAGCACCTTCTCGGCCACCGGCTTCAACTGCGCGTCGGTAATCTGCAGCTCCATCACTCAGAAACTCCTGGGATCACAGATAGACACAGTGTTTATCAGTGTTCATCAGGTTCTTCAGCGCGAAACCCACACGGCCGCGCCCCAGGACAGGAAAAACAAGAGACTAATATAGCCGTTCACTGTGAAAAACGCAGCATCGAGCTTGCTCAGGTCATGCGGTTTCACCAGGGAATGCTCATACGCCAGCAACGCTGCCACCGCCACGATTCCCGCCCAGGCCGGCCAGGGCAGCGCGAAACTCCACGCCAGCCAGCCTAGCAGACCCACCACCGCGACGTGCATGGCCCGCGCGATGGCCAGGGCCCGCGCTATTCCGAACGTTTTGGGGATGCTGAACAATCCGGCGCGTTTGTCGAAGTCGACGTCCTGGCAAGCGTAGAGCACGTCAAACCCGGCCACCCACAGCGTGACCGCCGCGCACAGAATCCACATCCGGGCGTCCAGCGAGCCGCTCACGGCGATCCACGCCGCCCCGGGCGACATCCCCAGGCAGAACCCCAGCACCACGTGCGACCACGCCGTGAACCGCTTGGTGTAGGAATAAAGGAACAGAACGCCCAGCGCCACCGGCGCCAGCTTCAGCGCCAGGGGGTTCAGCCGCCACGCCGCCACCACCAGCAGCGCCGCACCGGCCAGCGCGAAGCCCCACGCGAAGGGCACTGTCAATGCCCCGGTCACCAGCGCGCGCGTCGCCGTCCGCGGATTTACGCGGTCATAGCGCAGGTCCACAATGCGGTTGAGCGTCATGGCCGCCGACCGCGCCCCCACCATGGCCACCAGGATCCACCCCAGTTGCGCCCACGTCGGCCAGTGCGGCTCCGGGCCCGCGTAACGCGCGGCCAGCAACGCCCCGGTCAGCGCAAACGGCAGCGCAAACACGGAGTGTTCGAAATTGATCATCTCCAGCGTGGTGCGCAGCTTGCCCATCATCGGCTCGACAAGGCTCCGGGGTTGCCTGCTATGCTGGAATTGTATCGCACGCGGGCCGGAGAGGCCGCCGCGCGGCCAACCGCCCGCCCGCTATGCCGAGAATAACCCCCAGGTTCACCCGGGCCCTGGCTTACGCAGCCCGGGTGCACGCCGGGCAAACACGCAAAGGCAAGCCCACGCCGTACCTGGCCCACCTGCTGGCGGTCGCCGCGCTGGTGCTGGAACACGGCGGGTCCGAAGAGCAGGCCGTCGCCGCGCTCCTGCATGATGCCGCCGAAGATCACGGCGGCTTGCCGCGGCTGCGCGACATCCGGCGGCGGTTCGGCCGGGGCGTGGAGCGGATCGTGGAGAGTTGCTCGGATTCCCTGGCCCCCGCGGGAGGCGCCAAAGAGGATTGGCGGGTCCGCAAGGAGCGTTACCTCCGCCATCTGCGTTCGGCCCCGCAGGCCGCGCTGCTGGTAAGCGCGGCGGACAAACTGCACAACGCACGCGAGATTCTGGCCGATGTGCGCGCCGGCGGCGCTCACGTCTTCCGCCGCTTCCGCGGAGGGCGCGAGGGAACGTTGTGGTATTACCGGGCTCTGGCGCGCGCGCAGGGAGCACGGCCGGGGGCGCACCGGCCCTTGGTGCGGGACCTGCACGCGACGGTTCTTGCCCTGGAAAGAGCCAGCAGGATGGGACGGCCAAGGAGCGCAGTCTAGGCTTGCAGGTCAAAGCCCTGGCGGCGGCACACTTCCACCACGGAGAGGCGGTCGCTGGCGCCCACCTTCTGAAGCATGCGGTGGATGTGGTTCTTCACCGTCTGCTCGGAGATGCTCAGGTGCGCGGCAATTTCCTTATTGGTTAATCCTTGGGCGATGAGCGGAACCAGTTGTTGCTCGCGCCGGGTGAGCCCGAGCTGGATGCGCACGCGGATACTGGGCATTTCGTCGCGCTGCCGCGCCACGTGGCGGAAGAGCACGCGGCAGAGCGAGGGCGGGCAAACCGCTTCGTTCTGGGATACAGCGCGCACCGCAGCCGCCACGTCAGCCGCAGAAGCGTCCGCCAGCACGTACCCGGCGGCCCCCGCGCGCACAGCCCGCAGGAAGAGCGTTTCGTCCCGCTCCATGCCCACCAGCAGCACCTTCAGTCCGGGGATGCGCGCGAGCGCTTCGCGGAGAAACCCCATGTCCGACAGGGTGTTGGTGACCGAGTCCATCAGCAGCACGTCGCACCCGGATGCAGTCACTTCCTCGAGAATCTCGGGCGAGTAGGGAAGCGAACCGGCCACTTCGATATCGTTCCGCTTTTTCAGGATGCGCGCCAGGGCTTCGCGCAGCAGCCGGTTTCCCGCCACAAGAAAGACATGAATCCTGGAGTCCATGGACCGCCCTCAGTACCCCCCCGCCCCTTCGTACCGGATATGAGAAACCGTCTTCGAAGAGAACAGTAATATCCAGGTCTAAAAACGAAAAACGACTGCCCCTTCCCTTCGCCCACACCCCCGTCAGTGGTTCAGAACCCTGCGCGTGCCATAAAGTTGCATGGCGAGGGATCTCCCTCGGCGTTCCCAGGGGAAGGGCAGGCTGGGTGCGATAGCCGCGAGGCAGAGTTATGCACCGTATGGCACTAAGGTGTCAAGGGGTTTCCTGTGCCGAACTGGTGCGGACGCCAGCGACAAGGCCGAGAGTCACTCTTAGTTCGCCCGCAGAAAGTCCCGGTGCGGTGTCTTTACTGCTTGGCTGCGGAGAACCCCGGGAGGATGCCGACGTTGGCGGCGGCCACGCTGTCGCGGGAAGTGTTCTTCACCAGGTACATGGCTTCATCGGCGAGGTGCATGAGCTCCGCTTTCACCTTGGAGTCGTGCGGGTAGCTGGCCACGCCCACGCTGGCGGTGATGCGGATGTTCATGCCGCTGTCCTTCAGCCAGGGCGTTTCGCGGATCAGGCGGTGCAGGCGGCGGGCCACGACGTAGGCATGTTCCTTGGAAGTCTGGGGCAGCAGCACCACAAACTCGTCGCCGCCGTAGCGGAAGGCGAAGTCGATCAGGCGGCAGTGGCCCTTGATCATGGTCCCGATTTCCCCCAGCAGCTTGCTGCCGCTCAGGTGGCCGTGGGTGTCGTTCACCTGCTTGAAGTGGTCCAGGTCGATGAACACCAGCGAAAACTCATAGCCGTAACGCTGGGAACGGTAGATCTCCGTTTCCAGCATGAAGTTCAAGTGGCGCGCGTTGTACAGGCAGGTGCAGTCGTCGGTGATGGTCAACTCGTGGATGCGCTGCACGTGCCGGGCGTTTTCGATGGCGATGGCGGCGTAGTCGGCCAGGGCCTCCAGCAACCCGAGGTCGCGGGCGCTGAAGCCTTGCGGCCCGACGCAGTTCACCAGCTCGATCACGCCCAAGCACTGGTCGCGGAAGCGCACCGGCACGGCCACCACCGAGCGCGTTTCCATCTTGGTGATTTCATCGAAACTGGCGAAGAAGCGGCTGTCTTTGCTGGTGTCGGGAACGATCACCGCCTGGCCGGTTTCGGCGACCCAGCCGGCCAGCCCCTGGCCCTTCTTGATGCGCATCTCTTTCAGCTTCTGCGCGTTCTTGCCGATGGCGATTTCGAAGTACAGCTCCTGCGTCTTCTCGTCCAGCAGCAGCAGCGACCAGGTGTCCGGACGCATGAACTCGTCGATCTTCTCCATGATGGTGCGCAGCACCTGGTCCAGGTGAAGGGAGGAAGTCAGCGCCTTGCCCAGCTCATGGAAGACCGCGACTTCGCCGCTCTCCCGCAGGTCCACCATGCTGGGATTGCGCCGCCTTTCCGCGCCGGCGAATTGTCGGTTGTCTTCCACGTGTTCCCGCCGACGGGCCGCACCGAGCACACCACCACCCGTCCAAAGAACGGCATTATATGCATATCTCCCGCGCGGAGCAACGTGAGTGGCTGGCCAGGTGGTGTCCTAATGACGCCGAGGGAGCAGAACCGAATGCCCGGGACACCTGCGGAGCAACCGCTTTAGTAGATGCCATCTTGCATGATACTGCGGCAGAGATCTCTCAAATGCTCTTAGACTCGGGAGCGAATGTGAAGGTGCGGAGCTGTGATGGAAAAGGCCCTCTTCAGATCGCTCGCGAAAGGAGCCGCCCAGACCTAATGGAAATCCTCATTAAGGCCGGGGCGCTAGAACAGTGATCCGCCCGGCCTTTTCCGGGCAGGGGATCACACGACACTCCCGCACCCCCCCGGGCACAGCCGGTCTAACTCCGGCGGCCCGCGCTGCCCGATCACCCGCAATTGACACCCCAACGACCCGCGCCTAGTATCCTTAGTGGACGATGCGAAAGCGGCACTCCGGATGAAGAAGGGCACCTTCGGCGAGACGTTGCGGCGCGAGCGCGAGATGCGCGGTGTGTCGCTCGAGGAGGTGGCCAACGCCACGCGCATCAGCACGCGCAACCTGGAGGCGCTGGAGAACGAACGCTGGGAGCAGCTCCCCGGCGGGGTGTTCAACCGCGGGTTCGTCCGCAGCATCGCGCGCTTCCTGGGGCTGGATGAAGAAACGCTGGTCTCGGAGTACGCCCTGGCCAGCAACGACCCGCCGCAGGTGGCTGTCTGGATGGACAAGCCCGCCAAGCCGCGCCGCAGCCTGATGCCCTGGCTGCTGGCTACCCTGGGGCTGGTGCTGCTGGCGGCCGCGTGGTTCGCGTGGCAGGAGCGCGACCAGCTCTTCGCCGCGCAGAGCGGCACGGACCGCTCCGCTGCGGCGGCGCCGCCCGGTTGGCGGCCCGCGCCGCCGGTCACGCCGCCGCCGCTCGAGCTCAAAGTGGACGCGGCCATGGCCACCACCGCCACGGTGCGCGCCGACGGCATCGTGGTGTTCGACGGGCGCATGCAGGAGAAAGACAGCCGCCGCTTCCAGGCCCAGGAACGGTTCGAAGTCAGCGCCGGGGACTCCTTTGCCCTGCTGCTGGAGCTGAACGGGCAAGCCGTCGCGCCGCTGGGCCGCCCGGGCGAACCGGGCAAGATCACCCTCACCCGCAGCGACCTCAGGAAGCCGGAGGGCCAAGATTAGCGCCGAAATCCGCCAGGAGATTCTGAACCGCCGCGCCACGCGCGAGCGCAAGCTGGCGGTCTGCTCGAGCGGCGCCGGGCTGGCCCCGGAGGACCGCGCCGAGGCCCTGGTGATGCTCTCATCGGATGCCGATGAGATGATTGCGCAGCGCGCCGCGGAGGCCATGCTGGGGTGCGCGGTGGAGGACTTCGTGGCCGCGCTCCAGCGCGAGGACGCGCCGGAGGAGCTCTTCAAGTATTGCGCGGAGCACCTGGCGCAGAAGCCCGGGATCGCCGACGCCATGGCCGAGAACATCAACTGTCCCGCCGAAGAACTCATCGCCGTGGCGCCGTACCTGAAGGAAGCGGTCAACCTGCTGGTGGACGATCTCGACCGGATCTCATCCACACCGGGGCTGGTGACGGCGCTGGTGCCTTCGAGTTACCTGGGGCCCCGGCAACGGGCCGCGCTCGAGGAGATTCAGAAGGACGCGCCGCTCGATGAAATGGAGCTGGTGCGCAACGTGGAGGCGCTGGCCGGCGACGTCCCCGACAAGAAGGAGCGCATGAGCCTGTACCAGCAAGTGTCCAAGATGAAGGTGATCGAGCGCATGCAACTGGCCATCAAGGGCGGACGCGACGCCCGCGGCCTGCTCATTCGCGACCCCAACAAAATGGTGCAGCGCGCCGTGCTGCAATCGCCCAAGCTCACCGACCAGGAAGTGGAGCAGTTCGCCGGGGCCACCAGCCTGAACGAAGAAGTCCTGCGGATCATCGCCGGCAAGAAACAGTTCATGAAGAACTACACGGTGATGCGCAACCTGACCTTCAACCCCAAAGCGCCCCTGGACTTGACGCTGGGCTTGATGAACCACCTGCTGCTGCCGGACCTCAAGGGCCTGGCCAAGAGCAAGAACGTCCCGGAAACCCTGCGCAACACGGCCGCCAAGCTGCTCCGCCAGCGCACCACCAAAAAGACCGAGGACTAATCCCAGCGCGGGCACCCCTAGCGCTGCAGGGAGTGTTTTACCTTTTCCGCGTATTCGCGGGCCCTGGCGAGGATGGCGGGTTCGTTCAGGGTGAGCAGCATGCGGTTACGCATGACGATGCGCCCGGCGATGACCACGGTCTCGACGTCGCTGGCCTTGAGCGCGTACACGATGTGCGAGTAGGCGTTGAACAGGGGCACGGCGTGCGGCGCGTCGGTGCGCAGCAGGATGAAGTCGGCCTTCTTCCCGGCTTCGAGCGAGCCAATCTCCTTCTCCAGGTGCAGCGCGCGGGCCCCTTCGATGGTGGCCATAGCCACGGCCTGCTCGGCATGGAGCGCGCGCGGGTCCATGCGGGTCACCTTGGCCAGTTTCGCGGCCAGGTCCATTTCTTCCATCATGTTGAGGTCGTTGTTGCTGCCGGCGGGGCCGTCGGTGCCCAGGCCCAGCCGCACGCCAGCTTCGATCATCGCCATCACGGGAGCGGCGCCGCTGGCCAGTTTCATGTTGCTCGAGGGGTTGTGCACGCAGCCCACGTCGTTGCTCTTGAGCAGGGCGATATCGGCGGCATCCACCCAGACGCAGTGCGCGGCAAGCACGTCCGGGCCGAGGAGGCCGATGCGGTCGAGATAGGCGGTCGGCGTGGCGCCGGTTCTGGCGCGGCTGTCGTCGTTCTCCTTCTTGGTCTCGGAAAGGTGGATGAGGATCGGCGCGTTGTACTTGCGGGCCAGGGCCGCCGTGGCGCGCAGGCCTTCCTCAGAAAGCAGGTAGGCGGAGTGCGGGGCCACCGCCGCGTGGATGAGCGGGTCGCCCTGCCAGCGCTTCAGGTAGTCCTCGGTGTAGGCCAGGGCCTGGGCGAAGGTCTTGTTGTCGGGCGCGGGGAAGTCCAGGATGGTTTCGCCGAGCACGCCGCGCATCCCCGCTTCTTTGGTCACGCGGGCGATGATGTCCTCGAAGTAGTACATGTCCGCGTAGGTGGTGGTGCCGCTGCGGATCATCTCCATCAGCGCGAGGCGCGTGCCCCATTCGACGAACCCGGGGTTCACGTTGCGCGCTTCCGCCGGGAAGATGTACTTGGTGAGCCACTCGTGGAGGGTGAGGTCGTCGGCCAGCCCGCGCAGCAGCGCCATGGGCGCATGCCCGTGGCCGTTGATGAGGCCCGGCAGCACGATGCGGCTCCCGGCGTAGATGCGCCGGGGCGCCGCGTACCGCGCGGCGATTTCCGCGCGCGTCCCCACGGCCACGATGGAGTCGCCGCGCACCGCCAGCGCGCCGTCCTCGATCACCCGCCGCGCCGCGTCCATGGTCACCACCGTGCCGCCGCTGACGATCAGGTCCACGCGCTCGCGGGCGGGGGCCGTCGCTTTCGTTTGGGCTTGGACGGCGCCGGACAACAGGAAAAGGGAAAGGAGAAAAGGGAAAAGGGCCCCGCGAATCGCGCGCAGAAGGGCGTTGCCCGCCGGGGTTTCCCCTTTTTCCCTTTCCGCGTTTCCCTTTTCCGGCCTTCTTTCCGTGTTCATCCGTGTCCATCCGTGGTTTCAGAGAAATGACGAATCAAACGGGCGCGGGAACAAAACGGACATGCGATGCGTTTCCGTTTCGCCCTTCAGGTTGGAGAGGATCACTTCGGCGTCGCCGCAGAACTCCCAGAGGAGCTGGCGGCAGGCGCCGCAGGGCGGGGTGAGCGCGTCCGTGTCGGTGCACACAGCGATGGCGTCGAAGCCGCGCTCGCCCTCGCTGATCGCTTTGAAGATGGCCACGCGCTCGGCGCACACGGTAAGCCCGTAGGTGGCGTTCTCCACGTTGCAGCCGGTGTAGATGCGCCCGGACTTGGCCCGCAACGCGGCCCCCACCCGGAAGTTTGAGTACGGCGCGTGCGCGTTCTCGCGCGCTGCGCGCGCCGCTTCCATGAGTTTGTCGCTTGCGCTCATCGGTCCACATCCGCAGCGAGGCGCGGGATCAAGGCGCGGAGCAGGGCGACGAAGTGCGCCTTGACGCGCTCGCCGGTCTCCAGCACTTCTTCGTGGTTGATCGGCTGGTCCAGCACGCCCGCGGCCATGTTGGTGACGCACGAGAGGCCCAGTACTTTGATGCCCATGTGCCGCGCGGCGATGACTTCGGGCACGGTGGACATGCCCGCCAAATCGGCGCCCAGCGCGCGCATGGCGCGGATCTCCGCGGGCGTCTCGTAGCTCGGGCCGTTCAGGATGCAGTACACGCCTTCGTGGACGTTGATGCCCAGGCGCCGGGCTTCTGCCACCGCGGCCTCGCGGTACGACCTGTCGTAGGCCGTGGTCATGTCGAAAAAGCGCGGGCCAAAGCGCTCGTCGTTGGGCCCGGTGCAGGGGTTGGAGGCGTGCAGGTTGATGTGGTCGCGCAACACCACCAGCGCCCCCTGCGTGAAGCTGGTGTTGATGCCGCCGGCGGCGTTGGTCAGGATCACCGCGCGGACGCCCAGGCGCGCCATCACCCGCATGGGAAAGGTCACTTCCTTCATGGTGTAGCCTTCGTAGAAGTGCACGCGCCCCTGCATGGCCGCCACAGCTACACCGCCCACTTTGCCGATCACCAGCCGGCTCGCGTGGCCGATGGCCGTCGAAACCGGGAAATGGGGAATCTTCTGGTATTCGATGCGCGCGGCGGCGTCGAACTCGTCGGCAAAGGCCCCCAGGCCGGAGCCCAGTACCAGTCCAATGCGCGGCCGCAGTTTGGTCTTCGACAGAACAAACTTCGCCGCCCGCTCCGCCTGCCGGAAATCTACATTCGGCTCGCCCCTTCCCCCATGACCCATGCGCGTTACGCTCCTCGCGAAGCGCAGAACATTAACACAATGCGCCGTTGCTCCGTACCCCCGCGGAGTGCGGGAGCTGGCTCCCGCCGGGTTCTCGAAGGCCTGCTTCGCCTGGGCCGGCGGAGCGCCGCTCCCATGACCGTCTGAGGGGAGCCGGAAATCATCCTGCGAAAGTTTCAGCACGAGTGGGATTTGGTCCCAGGCACGCAGCAAGCTGCGCTCCCGGCGGGCGGGAGCAAGCTCCCGCACTCCGCGGGTGTAAGATTCTTGCCGGGGAAGCAGAATGGAACTGCTGGGCAAATCGCAGCAGGAAATGCGGGAATGGATGGCGGCGCTGGGCGAGCCGGCGTACCGCGGCGCGCAGCTCTATCACGCGCTGTACGCCGAGCGGCGCTTGGACCCGGGCCAAGTCACCAATCTGCCGGCGGCGCTGCGCCAGCGCCTGAGCCGCGAAGCCCGCGTTACGCTGCCGCGCGTCGCGCGCCGGTACGCGGCCGCGGACGGCACGATTCGCTATGTGCTGGAATGGGCCGGCCTGGTCCGCGGAACCGCGCCCGCCGGCGAAACGGCGCCGTCTGGAGAGTCTGCCCCGGTTGCCGGCCGTGGTGGGGCGCTACCGGTGCAGCAACCGCGCACCGCCGCCACCATTGAGACGGTGTTCATGCCGGAGGAGGCGCGGCAGACCATCTGCGTCTCGACGCAAGCCGGCTGCGCGGTGGACTGCCGCTTCTGCCTGACGGCCACGCTGGGCCTGATCCGCAACCTCTCCGCCGGAGAGATCCTAGGGCAGGTGCTCTTGGCGCTGGAAGAAAACCGCGCGGCGCTGCGCCCGCAGACCAACGTGGTGCTGATGGGCCAGGGGGAACCGTTGCTGAACTATGAGCCGGTGTTTGCGGCGCTGCGCATCCTGCTGGACCCGGGCGGGGTGGGCCTTTCCCCCAAGCACGTGACGCTCTCGACCAGCGGCGTATTGCCGGGCATCGAACGCATGGCGCAAGAAACGGTTCGCCCCAAGCTGGCCGTTTCGCTGAACGCTTCGCACGACGAGCAGCGCGACCGGATCATGCCCATCAACCAAAAGTACCCCATCGCCGGTCTGCTGGCCGCCTGCCGCGCCTATCCCCTGCGCCCGTGGGAGCATTTGACGTTCGAGTACGTGCTGCTTGGCGGCTTCAACGATTCCGTGGAAGACGCCCGCCGCCTGGCCCGCCTAGTCGCCAGCCTGCGGTGCAAGGTCAACTTGATTCCGTGGAACCCCGGCGACCTGCCCTACCAGCAACCGCGCGCGGGGGCTGTCCAGGAGTTCCGCGCGGTGCTAACAGACAAAGGGGTCGCCAACTTCGTGCGGCGTTCCCGTGGGCAGGAGATCAAGGCGGCGTGCGGGCAATTGGCGCTGGCCGAGGCTGGTTCTGTTCCATAACGGGAAGGACACATAACATCCTTGATTCGGCATCCACCAGTTCAATCTGATTAAAATGAATAAGATACATGATACACTGCTGGTTTGGAACTGTGCTTGCTCCCGTTCCGGGCATGACTACCATGACCGTGCCGGAAAACTCTGAGGCTTTGCAGAACGCGCGCTCCCAGGTGACCGCCCTGGTGGTGGACGATGAGCAACATGTGCTGGAAACTTGCAGCGCGGTCGCCGAATCGTGCGGGTTGCAGGCGGTGACGGCCGCGACCACCGGGCGGGCCATGGAGCTGCTGGAACAGCGGCCGGTGGACATAGTCATCACCGACCTGAAAGTGCCGGAGACCGGGGGCTTGGAGCTTCTGAAGCATGTGCGCGGCAACCACCCGCAGGCGGTGGTGATCATCCTCACGCAGTACGGGACGGTGGATACGGCCGTGGAAGCCATGCGGCTGGGCGCCAGCGACTACCTCACCAAGCCGTTCCACATCGAAGAGCTGAAGAACAAGCTCACCCTGCTGGCGCGGGACATCGAGCTGGACCGCGAGAACCGCGTGCTGCGCGGCCAGCTCAGCAGCAACCCGGGATTCGGCGGGTTGATCGGCGTCTCGCCCAAGATGCAGCGGGTGTACAAGCTGATAGAGAAGACCAGCCAGCACTCCTACCCGGTGCTGATCCTGGGGGAGAGCGGCACCGGCAAGGAGCTGGCCGCGCGCTCGATTCACTTCGCCGGGCCGCGGCGCAACCGTCCGTTTGTGCCGGTGGACTGCTCGGCGCTGGCGCCCACGCTGTTCGAATCGGAGCTCTTCGGCCACGTCAAAGGCGCGTTCACCGGGGCCGTGCAGTCCAAGCAGGGATTGATGGAAACGGCGCACGGCGGGACGCTTTTTCTCGACGAAATCGGCGACCTGCCGGTGGACTTGCAGGCCAAGCTGTTGCGCGCCATCCAGGAGAAAGAGATCCGGCCGGTGGGCTCGACCGAGCGCATCCCCACGCACGCCCGGATCATCTCCGCCACCAACCGGGACCTGGACGCGGCCATCCGCGGGGGCGCGTTCCGGCAAGACCTCTATTTCCGGTTGAACGTGGTGCAGGTCAAGCTGCCGCCGCTGCGGGACCGCAAGAGCGACCTTCCCCTGCTGGTGAACCACTTCCTGGAGAAGTTTAGCGAGCCGCACCGCTCGGTGCGCAGCGTCTCTCCGGAAGCCATGGCCCGCCTGATGGCCTATGACTGGCCGGGCAATGTGCGTGAACTGGAGAACGCCGTCGAGCGGGCCCTGGCCCTGGGGAGCGGGCCCATCCTGCACGTGGGGGATTTGCCCTCCAACCTGCACTTTGGACCCGCGCCCGGCGGAGCGGGCAACGACGATCTGCTCCCGCTCGAGGAAATGGAGCGCCGGGCCATCTATCGCGCCATCCGGGAAACGGGCGGGGATAAGCTGGCGGCGGCGCGACTGCTGGGTATTGGCAAAACCACGCTTTACCGCAAACTGAAGGGCTACGAGGAATCGACCAAGGCCAAGTAGGCCACCAGCCCCGCGGAACCAAGATGAAACTGACCCGGGCGGCTGCGTCCCGTTTCGGGAAACGCGATCCTTACCCAGATTTATTCAATTTATAAATAACAAACGTACTTGCTATAGTTTAGGTATCTATTTCGATGTGGCCCCCGTGGTGCACGCAATCCCCTGCATGATTGCTCGATCCATCGTATATCGGCGCCCGGCGCCACCCCGCGCGGCGCCACGCCGGGCCTGGGTAGCCGTGGCGGCCGTGTTCTCCGTGAGCCTGCTGAGCTACGCGATTCTCACGCTGGTTCGGTAGGGGCGCATGGGTCACGGGCAATTGCGGGAACGCCACAGTGAACCGCCGCGGCCGGCGCCCACGGACGCGCGGGACATCCTGCTCACCATCCTGGGGAACGCGCCGTTTGACTGGAGCTTGGCGCAAGTGGCCAGCGGCGCGGCCGGGCATTCCGGAGCCGTATTCACGGGAATCAGCGCCGGGAGTCCGCTGCCGCTGCTTGCGTTCCACGGGGCCCCCGGGCTCTTGCTGGAGCTGGAGTGCGGCTGGTTCGACGCTATTTTTCAAAAGGCTCTGGTCACGCCGGGCGTGACGGTCACGCGGGAGTCCGGGCGCGAACGCGCGCACGGCGTGCAATTCACCGCGGGGCTGCTTCTGGAAAGCAAAGGGGCCGTTAGCGGTGTGCTGGCGGCGGGCTTCTCCCACCGCCCGGGCCGGGCGGAAGAGGCCAACCTGCGGGCGTTTGGCGCGCTGGCGGCCATGGCCCTGGAGCAGGAGCGGCTGCGACGGGCGGCATCGGAGGCGTGGAGCGCGCACTCCGCGATCGTGGAGTTCGCCACCGGAGGGCTGCTGGTGATGCGCCGGGACGGCACGATTCGCTGCGCCAGCGCGCAGGTGAAGGCCGTGGCGGGGATAAGCAACGCCGGGCGGCGTCCGGTGCTGGAGGATTTGGTGGCGCCGTCCCGCCGCGCGGCGGTGAGGCTCTGGCGGGAGTCCTTGCCCGCGACTGACCACCACCCCAGGCCGCCTCCCTGGGAAGGCCAGTTGTCTTCCGGGGCCAGCGTGCGAGTGCACTGCCTGAGCCCGCTCGCGCCGGGAGAGTGGCTGTTGTCGCTGGAAGATGCCGGGGCACACCACCGCAGCGAGGCCCGCCGCAAGACAGCCGAAGCGGAACTGCTGGTGGTTCTGGATTCGGTGCGGGATGGGGCGTTGCTCTTCGATGAGGAGGGCGTGGTGCGCCTGGCCAACCGGGCATTTGCCGAGTTGCTGGGCGATCCGCCGCGCGGCGGACTCGAGGGCCTGCGCCTCCCGGAACTGGCAGAAGCACTGCGGGGGCGGCTGGACCGGCCGGCGGAGTTCGCGCGGGGTTGGCGGGAAATCCACGCGAACGCGCGGGAAGCGGTCTGGGACGAGGTGACTTTGCTCCATCCGTCCCGCAAGACGCTCCAGCGCCTGACCCGGCCCATCTTCGATGCCGATGGCCGCCGCGGCGGCACACTGGAGCTGTACCGGGAGAACGCGGCTCCGGCCGCCACACCGCGGCTCCTGCAGGACCAGAAGCTGGCCATGCTCGGCCAGCTCCTGGCCGGGGTGGCGCACGAGCTGAATAACCCGCTTACGTCCATCCTGGGCTACGCCCAACGCCTGGCCGGCGGAAGCGCGGCGGCGGAAAAGACCGCGCAGAAACTGGCCGGGGAGGCCCGCCGGGCGGCGGGCATTGTGCGCAACCTGCTGTCGTTCGCGCACGAGAGCGCCGCGGAGCCTTCCGCCACGGACTTCAATGAACTGGTGCGCGGTGTGACCGAGTTGCGCGCCTATGCCTGGAAGCTCCAAAACATCGTGCTGGACCTGGACCTGTACCCCGACTTGCGCCGGCCACGACTGGACCCGCAGAAGTGGCAGCAGGTGGTGATGAACCTGCTGATCAACGCGCAGCAGGCCATTGAATCGGGGCGGGGCCGCGGGCGGGTCACCGTGCGCACCCGGCCGCTGGCGGGCCAGCGCATATCGCTCGAGGTGGAAGACGACGGCCCGGGGGTGCCGCCGCAGGTGGTCGCGCGCATCTTCGATCCCTTCTTTTCGACCAAGCCGCCGGGCGAGGGGACCGGACTGGGCCTGTGGATTGTCTCCGGCATCGTCCGTGAGCAGGGCGGCCGCATCGCGCACGAGGCGGTGCCCACGGGCGGCGCGCGGTTTGTGGTGGAGATTCCGCTCAACGCCCGAGCGGGGGCCGCCACCGCGGAGCCGGGCCGCGCCGAGGCAGCCACGCGGCCGCGCGTCCCCGCGCCGCCTGCCGCCATCACCGGGAAACGCATCCTGGTGGTGGAAGACGAGCCGGCCATCGCCAGCCTGGTGGTGGACGTGCTCCAGGACATGGGACACCAGGTGCAGGCCATCACCGACAGTGACGACGCCTTAGACGCGGCGCTGCGGGACGACGCAGCCCTGGACCTGCTGGTGTGCGACTTGCGCATGCCCCGCGTGGATGGCCGCGCCTTCCTCCAGACCCTGAAGCGCAACAACAGCGCCTTGCGGAACCGCATCCTCTTCCTCACCGGGGACACGCTTTCCCCGCGCACGCTGGACTTCTTCAAGGAGAATGCGCTGGTCTTTCTGGCCAAACCGTTCCTGGTGGAGGAGCTGCAGGACGCGGTCAACCGCTGCTGGGAGCGCCTCTCACCGTCCTCCGATGTTCCCCCGGCCCCCACGGAGGCCGGTCGGCGATGAGGGCTGCCCCGCGCGTGGTGCTCCTGGTGGTGGCCGCCCCGGCGCTGGCCCGTGAGCTGACGGAACGGGCCGGAGCGGCCCCCGCGTCCGGGGCGGCCCCGCAGCCGCTGGCTTCGCTCGAAGAAGTCCGGGCGTGGCTCGACCGGGCGCTGCATCGCCGGTCGATGGCGGAGAGCGCCGTCCTCGAAGGCCCGCTGTTGCAGGCCCTGCTGCATCCCGCTCCCCGCGTGGCCATCTCGGAAGAGGACTTCGGCGAAGCGCTGCGCCACGAGCTTAACAATCCTCTCACCGGCATCCTGGGCAACGCCGAACTGCTGCTGGCCCGCCGCAGCCAGTTGACCTCGGGCGCCGCCGCGCGCGTTGAAGCCATCGCGGACCAGGCCCTGCGGCTGCGCGAGGCGGTGCGCCGGCTCAGCCTCAAGCTCACCCCGGGCGCCGCCATGAAGGCCGGTTCCTGATACCCGGCTCTCTTTCGGCGAGGCCAGACCACCCCGGCGCCAGTTTCCTCATCTCAATGGAGCGTTGGGATGCCCCCCGGCCCCGGGCGCTGCTCAACGGCTCAAGGAGCGGACTCATGTTTCGTGCGACATCGGCGGTTTTCTTTGCGGCCATCCTGGTTCTCTCCTCCGCGAATCTCGCGGCCCTTCCCTCCAGCGCCGCTGGCGTTGCTCCGGCTGCCAGCGTGGCCAGGGGCACGCGCTTCCTGGTGCGGCTCGAGGACAAACTCAGTAGCAAGGACCACAAACAGGGCAAGAAGTTCAAAGTGAAGACGCTGGAGGCCCTGACGGCGGTGGATGGCTCGGTGCTGCCGCCGGGCGCGGAGATCCGCGGCCACGTCAGCCGGGTGGAGCAGGCCGGCGTCACGGGGCGCGCGCGCCTGTGGCTGAGCTTCGACGACATCAAGACCCGGCACGGCCGGCTGCCCATGGTGGCCAGCGTGGCGGGCGTCCCCGGCGAACACTCCGTGCGCGCGGGCGATAGCCGGGAAGGGGAAATCGAGTCGCGCACCAGCAAGGGCGCTGGCGAGCTCCAAGCCACGGCGGCCGGCGCGGCCATTGGCGCGGTCGCGGGCGCCTCCGTCAAGGGCGGAAAGGGCGCCATGATCGGCGCCGCCGTGGGCGCCGCCGCCGGTTTTCTGGCCGCCAGCGGCATGACCCAGGAGATTCGGCTCGACAAAGGCGCCAAAATCGAACTGCAGCTCGACCGCCCTCTCTACCTCGCTTCACGCTAGCACGCGCATTCTCGCCCCCTGGCTGGGCGCACCTGGCGAACCTTGACGGGCTGAACGACCAGCCTCCCTGAACCCGCTGAAGCCGGCCTGCGTTGCAACCGCATGGACAGGGTGTTAGGCTCCGAGCGGTAATCCCCGGTAACGGACGAAACGGTCACCTGGTGCGGGCCACGCGGCACACTTACAGCTTTCCCTATGGCGGCGGCACGCGTGTGGCCGGGGGGCTCAAGCGACTGGTACACCGCTGGCAGAGCGGGGGGGTGGAGGACTACGAACTGCGCGCGGTCAACGGGGGGCACGGGCGCGGGCAGCGGCTGTTGCGCGTCTGGGGTGTGGAAAGCTCGATCGAGGTTAGCGAGCATCGCATCCCGCTGGCCGGGTTGCCGGAGGTGTTTCGCGGGCTGCGCGTGGTGCACCTGACCGACATCCACCACGGCCTGTACCTGCCGTTGCAGGCGGTGATGGACGCGGTGGAGCTGGCCAACCGGCTGGAGCCGGACGTGGTGGCGCTGACCGGCGACTACATCACCTATTCGCGTTCTTACATCGAGCCGGTGGCGCAGGTGCTGGGTTTGCTGAGGGCGCGCTGCGGGGTGTTCGCTTCCCTGGGCAACCATGACTTCCGCGTAGGCGCGGACCAAGTGACGCGCGCGCTCCGGCGTTGCGGCGTGGACGTGCTGCGCAACCAGCGCGCCGCCATTCGGCGCGGGCACCACGTCTTGCACGTGGCCGGCATCGAGGACACCGGTTACGGGGCCGACTTGCCACGGGCCCTGCGCGGTGTCCCCGTGGGCGCCCCGGTGGTGCTGCTTTCGCACAACCCGGGCATCGTGCGCAAGGCTGCGCGCGCCGGTGTGGGACTGATTCTCTCCGGACACACGCACGGGGGCCAGTTCAAGCTGCCTGTGGTCGGCTCCATCTACGGCCGGCCCATCGAGCGGACGCGCTTCAAGTCCGGCCTGGACTTCTACGGCCATACGCAGATCTACGTCAGCCGCGGCATCGGCACCATTGTCCTGCCCGTGCGCTTCCGCTGTCCCGCGGAGATTCCCCTGCTGCGCCTCTACCCCGATTCGCCGCACAACCCGAGGGGCGGGCACTCCGGCTGATGCGCATCGTGGACCTCATCTGCCGGAAGCGCGATGGCGGGGAGCTCACCCCCGAGGAAGTCGCGGCCATCGTCCTCGGTTACACCCGCGACGAAATCCCCGATTACCAGATGTCCGCCTGGCTGATGGCGGTGCTGCTGCGCGGGATGAACCGCCGCGAGCTGGCCGCGCTCACCGGCGCCATGCTGCGCTCCGGCGAATCGCTGGATTTCTCGGACCTGCCCGCGCCGAAGGTGGACAAACATTCCACCGGGGGCGTGGGCGATAAGACCTCCCTGATCCTGGCGCCCCTCGTGGCCGCCGCCGGGCTGTACGTGCCCATGATCAGCGGGCGCGGCCTGGGGCACAGCGGCGGTACGCTGGACAAGCTCGAATCCATCCCCGGCTTCAACGTCAACCTCACGCTGGCGGAGTTCCGCCGCGTGCTGGCGCAGTGCCACTGCGGGTTGATCGGTCAAACGCCGGAAATCGCCCCCGCGGACAAGAAAATCTACGCCCTGCGCGACGTCAGCGGCACGGTGGAGAGCCCCAACCTGATCTGCGCTTCCATCATGAGCAAGAAGCTGGCGGAAGGCATTGACGCGCTGGTGCTGGATGTGAAAACGGGCTCCGGGGCTTTCATGAAACGCGAAGAAGACGCCGCGCACCTGGCCGGGCTGATGGTGGAGACGGGCCGGCAAATGGGCAAGAAAGTCGTCGCGCTGATTACGGACATGAACCAGCCACTGGGGCGGAAGGTGGGCAACGCGCTGGAAATCGAGGAGTGCGTTGAAGTGCTGCGCGGCGGCGGGCCCGAGGATTTGCGCGAGCTTTCGCTGCTGCTGGCGGGGTGGATGCTGTACCTCGGAGGCCAGGCCGCCTCGGTGAATGCGGGCAAGACGCTGGCCGCGGAGATGATCGCCAACGGGCGGGGCGCCGGGAAGTTCCGCGAGATTATCCGGCTGCAAGGCGGCGACCCCGGCGTGGTGGACGACCCCAAGCGGCTGCCGCAGGCGAAGAACAGGGTGGACGTGACCAGCGCATCGGCGGGCTTCATCACCGCGGTGGAGTGCCGTCAACTGGGGATCGCCAGTTGTGTGCTCGGGGGCGGCCGGGAAAAGAAAGAGGACCGGATTGACCCTGCGGTGGGCTTCGTGGCGCACAAGCGCATCGGCGACCAAGTGGAGAAGAGCGAGCCGCTGTGCACCATCCACTACAATTCCGCAGCGCGGCTGGAAGAGGCGCGCGCGCTGATCGAGCAGAGCTTTTCCATCGCGCCGCAGCCGCCTGCGAAGCTGCCGGCGCTGGTCCACCGGGTGCTGGAGTAGGGGCGCTGCTCGCTGCGCCCCGCAGCGCCGCGAGTGGGAGCGCGGGCTGAAGAGATTCGAGATTCAAAAAGCAAGATTGACGAGGGCGCAGCAAGCAGCGCCCCTACGGGGGAGCGAATGGAGCGATTCACCGGAGTGCTGGGGCTGCTGGCCATGCTGGGGCTGGCCTACGCCTTCTCCACCAACCGCAAGGCCATCCAGGTGAAGACGGTGGCCTGGGGCCTGGGCCTGCAAATCGGGTTCGCGCTGCTGGTGCTCAAGTGGGAGCAGGGGCGGGAAGCCTTCGCGGCCATCGGCAACGGCGTGAAGTGGATGCTGCAATTCGCGTTCGCCGGGTCGGAGTTTCTCTTCGGGCCGCTGGGGGTGGAGAAGTCTCCGGTGATGGTGCACGGCGCGGCGCCGGGCAAGGCTTTCTTCTTCGCGTTCACGGTGCTGCCCACGATCATTTTCATCGCGGCGTTCTTCGCCATCCTGTACTACTTCGGGGTGATGCAGTTCATCATCAAGCTGGCCGCACAGGTGATGACCCGGCTGATGGGCGCCAGCGGCGCGGAGTCGCTGAACGTAGCCGCCAGCATCTTCATGGGGCAGACCGAAGCGCCGCTCACCATCCGGCCGTTCCTGAGCAAACTGACGCAGTCCGAAGTGATGACGGTGATGACCAGCGGCATGGCGCACGTCTCGGGCGGAGTGATGGCCGCCTACATCCTCTTCGGCATGGAGGCCAAACATCTGCTTACGGCCGTCATCATGACCGCGCCCGGCACCCTGCTGATGGCCAAGATGCTGGTGCCCGAAACCGAGCAGCCGGTGACCGCGGGCAAGGTGGAGATGCAGGAGGTGGAACAGGAGAAAAACTTTCTGGCGGCCGTCGCCCGCGGCACCAGCGACGGGCTGCAACTGGCCATCAACGTCGCGGCCATGCTCATCGCCTTCCTCGCGCTGATCGCGCTCTTCAACGGCCTGATGGGCCTGATCTACCCGGACCTGACCTTGCAGAAGATCCTCGGCGTTTTGTTCGCGCCGGTGGCCTGGGTGATTGGGGTGCCGTGGAACGACTGCATGACCATCGGCAACCTGCTAGGCACGCGCATGGTGCTGAATGAGTTCGTGGCCTTCGCGCAGCTCGGGCCGATGAAGGAATCGCTCGACCCGCGGTCGTTCTCCATCGCCACGTTCGCCCTGTGCGGCTTCGCCAACTTCAGCTCCATCGGGATTCAAATCGGCGGCATCGGCGCGCTGGCGCCCAACAAGCGCGAGGAGCTGGCCCGGTTCGGCTTGCGCGCCATGCTGGCCGGCACCATGGCCAACCTCATGTCCGCCTCGATTGCCGGGATACTGTTGTAGGAAAACGTGGAAGAGTGGAAGGGTGAATGAGTGGAAGGGCGGGAGCTCTCTTCTACTCTTTCAATCTTTCACTCTTTGACTCTTTCACCTTTTCACTCTTCCCCGCGCCCGCGCCTATTCCCTGGGTGCGGCGGGAGGAGGGGGCGGCGGCGCGTTGGGCGCGAGGGTCAGTGTCACGTCCACGCGCAGGACGCGCCCGGTGACCGGGTCGGTGGCCATGGTGGTCTGCCCGGTTTGGCCGTCCTTCAGCAGCAAGTCTGCCGACCCGCTGAACTCGCGGAAGAAGGGCTGGCCAGCCATCACGTCCGAAGGCTTGATGTCCGACTGTCTGGCATCGGGGCTAGCGGCATACACGGAGGAGCGGCGCAGGTCCAGCCGCAACTGGTACACGCCGCCGGGCAGCACGCGAACGCGGCAGTCAATGTCCGTGCCCACGTTCTGATACTGAAACTGAGTGTTTATGAGTTGCCCCTCTTTGGCGCTACCGCTGCCAAAGCTCCCAGTGGCGATGGGTACGCGAATGCCCATGCGCAGGCTGGTGCGCGTGCCATCCTTGGGACCAGGCAGCTCCGCATTGTGATTCAGGGTGTAAGGCAGGCTGGAGATTTTCTTCTCTCCATCGTACTCGCTGAAGACCACCTGAATCTTCAAGGGAATCACCCGGACGCCCACGGCGTCCTTCCCTTCGCCAACCGACGGGGTTTCCTGGGCGCGCGCCGCAACGCCGGTGAAGTGCAGGAGCAACATGGCTGCGGCAACAGCGAATCGCTTGTTCATCGTCCACTCCGTTTCTGTGCAATCTTTGCTTGCAGCCTGAATGACGACACCGCACGCGCATCGGTTCGCCGCGACGCTCAGCGGCTGGCGCCGGGCGCATTCGCCGGGGCGTTCAGCTCTTTCACTTCGATGGGGACGGTTTTCAGCTCCGGCGTTTCGAGCGGCTCAATGGCGCGGGCGATAACCACCGGCTCACCCAAAAGAGCGCGCGCGTTGATCGCGCCGCTCTGCACGCCCTGATAGAACCGCGCCAGGGTGCGCCACTCGGCGGCGGAGACTTGCACGGCGGGGGCGTCGAGCTCATCGCCGGGGCGGCCGGCGGGACCCCACGGGATGCGCTTCGGAACCGGCGCGGCGGGCCGAGGCCGCCGCTTGGCCACCTGTTGCACCGCGGGCCCGGGCGCGGGAGGCGTGGGTTCACTGTTCTTCGCCGGCGTCACGGATGGCGCAGGATGGCGAGAGGGACCTGTGGCCACAGGCGGCTCGCTGGGCTGCCGGGGCAGCGCCAGCCAAAAGAGCAGCGCGGCGGCGGCCAGCGCGCCAACGGGCGCGACCCAGCGCCAGCCCGCGAACCAGGGCGCGGGCGCGGCGGCTTCGTCGGCGATACGGGCGCGGACCGCGGCGGCGAATTGCGGCGAGGGTTCCGCGACCACCGTGGAGGCGACGCCGCGGTTGATGGCCGCGAGCAGCTCCGGCTCGAGCTCCCCGGCGATGCGCGCGCGCACGTTGGCGGCGAATTGCGCCGAAGGTTGGCCATCCACAAACGCCGCCAGGCAGCGATCCATCGCCACGAAGAGCTGCTGTTCGCGCGAGAGCGCGGATTGGCACGCGGCGCAGGCGGCCAGATGAGCGCGCCACGCGGTGTCGCGCTCGGCGGCGAGGACGCCGAGGGCGGCGTCGGTCAGCGCGGATGGAGCGGGGCAATTCATCGCAGTTTCCCAGCGAGTTGCTTGCGGGCGGCGTGCAGGCGCGACTTCACGGTCCCCTCGGGGACATCCAGGAGGCGAGCCACCTCGCCCATGTGGTGGCCTTCGATGGCGGCCAGCAGCACAACCACGCGGAGCTTCTCCGGCAGTTCGTCCAGAGCGGTTTCGAGGCGGGCCTGAAACTCGCGCGAGGCCGCAGCGTCTTCAACCGACGGCTCGGCCAGCTGCTGCTGATAGATGACCTGCTCGCGGCGCTGGCGGCGGCCCGCGGAGCGCAGCCGGTCGAGCGCCAGGCGGAAACTGATGCGCGCCAGCCAGCCGCGAAAAGCTTCACGCTCACGCAGATTGTGGAAGTTGCGGTAGGCCCGCAGGAAAGCTTCCTGGGCGATTTCTTCGGCGTCCTCGCGGTTGCGGAGCACGCCCAGCGCCACGCGAAAGGCCAGCGTCGAAGAATCCCGCAGCCGCTGCTCGAACTCTGCTTCGAAGGAGAGGCCGGGGCTCACGGCCGGAGCCCCCGGCAGGCGCAGCGCAGTTGTTGGGCCCGTCTCCACCAATGCATCCATCGCGGCTCCACTGGCAACGACGCCGCGAGCGAGGATTCGGTTCAGCAGCCGTCTCATGCGTAGGGGCGACCCGGCGGGTCGCCCTCCTTGCTCAAGCTTCGCGCAGGGTGATCCTCTCAGCCTGTGACGCCTGTCGCGTTTCGGCGTCGCGGGTGGCGAGGGCCAGGTTCATCCGGATGGCGAGTGCGAGAAAAGCCGCATCGTAGATCGTAAAACTGATGCCGTTCTGCCAAAGGAAAAACGGAGGCGGGAACCAGGCCTCCCGCCCCAGCATCAACGCGAAGGGGGAGGGATACGAGTTGCACAAGAAACTCCTGAACATCCGCCAGCGGGATCCGTCCGCGGCGAACTGCAACCAGAAGTGCGTTGGCTACCTCGAAAGGCCAAAGGGGCGGGACCACCGCTTCGTCCACGCCCTGCAGGCGGGACAGCAGCGCGCGGCTTGCATCTGTCGCTTCGCCGGAAAAACACCAGGGCAGGGCTGCCGAAGCGTCGATCACAAACATCGCCATAAGTACTTATGCCCTTGGTGAATCAAATCCTTGATTCTCAATCCGCCCAAACGGTTGCGTTTTTGGATTTCCAAAATGCGAGCGACCGCCTCCGCCCGAGACTTGGTGGAGGAACCGCCACGGGAAGGATGGGAACCCTCCAAGGCCCGCTCGATGACCTCTTCAGGGGAACAAGAGGTTCGCGCGCCAATTGTTCCTCAAGCAGCTCCTGGCCGTGAGGCGTCAGACGAACCGTTTCCATTGGGCCAGTATACGTGGAACGCCTCTCAAGCCGCAAATAGGCCCATGCGCGGCCCTTCGTCTGCTGCGAAGCGCGGGGTACACAAGCGGCGCCCCTACAAATCGAGTTTGGCGAGCAGGGCCGGCAGGTTGGATTCATCCACGACCAGCTCGGGGCGGGAGTCGGCGAAGCCTTCCACATCGTCGAAGCCCTGGAAGAGGCGCATTTTGGCGGCCGCGTATTCTTCGGTACCGGTCAACTCGCGGTTGTTTTCTCTGCACCAGCGGCGGACAGCGTCCTGCTGGACGAACACCTTGATGGGGAACACGGTCTTGCGGTCGGCGCTGACCATGTACACGTACTCGCGGCCGGCGGAAAAGCCGCGGCGGGCCTGCTGGGCCTCGTAGAAATAGTATTGGTACACGTAGCCGGTGTCGCTCGAGTAGCTCTTCACGCGGTGCGCGGCTTCCGGCCTGGCCATGCGCCGATTATACGGCCCTGTGGGACAGACCTCCAGGTCTGTCCTCTGACAACTCGCCAGCCAAAGCTGTTTCATCGGAAACGGGACGCGGTGTTACTACCGCAGGGTGGCGGATTTGCGGCCGGGCAGACCTGGAGGTCTGTCCTACACACGCGGGACGAATTCCATGGTGGTTTCACGGCGGCGGGCGGCACGGAAGCCACGGACGTACTTCTGTGACCCGCGCGTGGGGTATTTCACGGCGTAGGCCTGCTCGACCGCGTCGCGCAAACGCGTACTCTTCACCGGAATACCACGAATCCGCGCCTGTCGCTCACCCATCTGGATGACGCCCAGCGGGTCTTTCAGAAAGGTGCGGTACCAGCCGCCCGGCTTCAGCGTCCAGGACCGGGCGAATACCCGGCCTTCCACCACCACGGGCCATATGCCGGTGAAGCGGTGGTCGCTCTTCGCTCCGGCGCGCACCCCCAGGATTTTGCTTTCGTGAATGGCGGCCACCAGGGAACGCCCCAGTTTCCGGCTCATGAACGCCTCCTCTTGACCCGGGTTCAGGAGAGCCATCATACCGGCCCCCCGGTTACATATCTACAGAGTAAGGCTTGCGGTATAGTAGTGCGGGAGTACCGCAGGCTTCCCTCTCTCGCAGCATGGGGACTATGGTGTCTGCGCGCCGGGCTCATACCGCGCGGTACGTTCTTTGCGGGGCGCTGGTGTGCCTCGGGGGTTGCGGAGGCAGCGGCGGTGGGTCATCGCCGCCGCCCCCGCCGCCGGTCAGCGTGAGCGTCTCCCCGGGCAGCGCCAGCGTCCTTCTGGGAGCGACACAGCAATTCACGGCCACGGTCACGAACGCCAGCAATGTCACCGTGAACTGGAGCGTGAACGGTGTCGCCGGCGGCAGTGCCGCGGCAGGGACCATTTCTCCGGCCGGCCTTTACACTGCGCCGCAGAACCTGCCCACGCCCGCCACGGTGACGGTCACCGCCGCCAGCCAGGCGGACCCGGCTAGGTCCGCCAGTGCTACGGCCACGGTGCAAAGCGATGTGGCCGTGACCGTGACGCCGGATCCCGCGAGCGTCGAACTGGGCGCGGTGCAACCGTTCACCGCTGTGGTCACCGGCTCCGGGAATCCCAACCGCAACGTGAACTGGAGCGTGAACGGCCTTGCGGGCGGCAACGCTACCGTGGGCACGATCACAACAACCGGTGTTTACGCCGCGCCGCAGAACCTGCCCTCGCCCAGTGCCGCGGTCACCATCACGGCCACCAGCCAAGCCGATCCGTCGAAGAGCGACGCAGCCGCGGCCACGGTCACCAGCAATTTCACCATCGCCGTCAACGGGCCCGCATCGCTCAACGCCGGGGCCCTGGCCCAGTTCACGCACAGCATCACGCCGCAGCCCGGCTCCAACCCCAATCCTGCGGTCACCTGGAGCGTCGCCGGCCCGGCCAACACCCCCTGGGGCGTGATTGACGCGTCCGGCTCCTACACCGCGCCGACCGGTTTCCACCCCTGCCCGCTCCCCGTCACCATCACCGCCACCAGCGTGGCGGATACCGCGAAATCCGGCAGCCTGCCGGCCAGCGTGCTGGACGTAGTCAGCGTCACTGTTTCTCCCGCTGGCCCATTGGGCGTCCCGCTGGAAGGCACGCAGCCATTCAGCGCGGCGGTCAGTTGCACCGCCAACCAGAGCGTGACCTGGGACGTGAACGGCATCCCCGGCGGCGACATGCTTACCGTGGGAGCCATTTCCAATCCCGCGCCGCCAACACCATCCAGCCCCACGACCTATTTCGCGCCCACCAATCTGCCCGGCCCGCCCAACACGGTTGCCGTGCGCGCCACCAGCCAGTTCGACCCTTCGAAGACCGCCAGCGTGACCGTGGCCCTGCTCAGCAACGTAGAAGTCACCGCCCTCACCGCCCAGGGGTCGCCCACCTCCACGCGCGCCGCGGGCCGCGACGAAACGTTGTGCGCCACCGTGACCGGCACCACCAATGGCACCCTGCTGTGGACGGTGAACAACGTGCCCAATGGCGACGCGACGGTGGGAACCATCGCTCAGGGAAGCGCCAGGCCCTGCCCCGGCGGCGCCTTCGACTTCACCTACACCGCTCCTGCGAACGTGCCTGCGTCGCCCAGGGTCACCGCGACGGTGGCCAGCCAGGCCGACCCGTCGCAAACCGCCAGTGTCACCATCACCATCATCTCCGCCCCGCTGGTGACCGTTGCCCCGGCCACGGCCACGCTGGGCTTGAACGGCGTGCAGCCGTTTTCCTCGAGCGTGACGGGCACGGCCAATCAACTGGTCACCTGGAGCGTGGACAATGTGCCCAACGGCGACGCTACGGTGGGCCAGATTTGCGTGACCGGCAGTTCACCCTGCCAGGCGCCCGCGGCTCCTTCCGCGACGGCCGTCGAGTACCGCGCGCCCTCCGCGCTGCCCTCCGCGGGCTCCGTAACCGTGACGGCGATCAGCGTGGACGGCGCCTCCACGGGCTCCGCGGTTGTGACGCTGACCACCAGTCCCGTCCCGGTGGTGGCCCGCCTGTTGCCCGCCAGTGTGACGGCCGGCGCGGCCGGCGCTTTTCTCCTCCGCGTCGTGGGCGCCAACTTCGTCGCGGGCAGCGGCGCCGGGGCCAGCGAGATTCTCTCCGGCTCTCCGCCCGTTCCGAGGACAACCTCCTGCGCGAACCCGGCTCCGGGTGTTTTCGAATGCACCGCTACCGTGACGCCCGCGGAAGTGGCTTCCCCGGGGGCGTTGAGCATCGCCATCCGCAACCCGGACGGCACCACGTCCACGCCCGTACCGTTGGTTGTAGCGCCGCACCTCACTACGGAAGCCAGCATCGCTCTGACCTCCGGCGCCCCGCAGGCCGGCGGGCAGGACCTGGAAGTGGTAGAGCCGCTGACGGCAGGCGCCGGGGCCACTGCGCTGGACATCAACGTGGTCAGCGTGCTGGTGAACAGCGCTTGCAGCGCGGGACCGCATCCGGTGCGGCTGGCACGTCCCGCGAGCGGCAACGCGGTCTACGACATCTGCCTGGGCGGCACCGGCCTGACCGTCAACGAGACGTACACCATCAGCGGACCCCCGGACATCGCCATCGGCCCGGTGCAGGCCCTGGGGCAGGGATTCGTCCAGGTGCGCATCACCTTGACGCTCACCAGCGCGACGCAAACCGGCGCGCGGACCATTTTCGTAGCCAACGCCAACCGGGACAAAGCCGCAGCCAGCGGCGCCCTCGAGGTGAAATGATGCGAGAGAAAAGCGCGTTCCGGAGGATCGGGGTGATCGTGGCGGTGATGGCCGCCCTGGCTCCCCTCGCCGCAGCCACCACATTGATGCGCATGAACCTGGACGAGCTGGCCGCGGCCGCCGGCGCCGTGGCGCGAGTGCGGTGGGTGGCCGCGGAGTCGCGCTGGGAAGGCGGTCACGTCTGGACCCTGACCACGTTCGAGGTGGTGGAGGCGCTCAAGGGGACGCCGCCGGCGCGCATCACCGTGCGGCTGGCGGGTGGGAGGGTGGGGCATGTGATCTCCACTGTGGACGGGGCGCCGCGCTTTCGCGCCGGTGAAGACGCGATACTCTTTCTGGCGCCGGCGCCGCGCGGGGAGTGGACGGTGGTGAGCTGGGCCCAGGGCACCTTCCGCATCGCGCGCGACGCCGCGGGGCGCGAAACCGTCACGCAGGACACCAGCGGCATCGGCCTCTTCAATCCGGCCACGCGCCGGTTCGAACCGGGCGGCGTGCGGAACCTGCCGCTGGGGCAATTCCGGCTGCGCGTTGCGGAAGCGGTGCGGCGCAACGCAGGGGCAGGGAAGTGAAGCAAAGGCGCTCATCTCCCGGCACGCGGTCGAGCGCGCGGCGGGGCCTTGCGCTGCTGACCTCGTTCGTCCTGCTATTCCCCGGGATGGGGGCCATCCCGGTGTGCGCCTACACGCTGAACCGGGTGGTGGCCGACGCGCGCGATCCGCGCAATCTTCCGCCGCTCAACCCCAACCCCTACTCGAGCTGTCCGTTGCTGACGCGGTTCGATTTGAATGCCGGCGGCAACCTGGTGGATCGCCGCTGGAACACCACGCTGGGCGCGAACATTCTTACCGTGAACGCCGGGACCGCGCGCACCTCCGAAGTGGAACAGTCCATTCTTGCCTCGTTCAACGCGTGGGCTTCCGTGACCGGCAGCGCGCTGCGGCCGGCCACGCTCGGCTCACTGACGCCCACCACTTCTCCCGGGGCCTGCAACAGCGCCGACGGCCAGAACACGATCTGCTTCGCGCAGACCGCCACGTTCGCCCCGGGTGTGCTGGCGTTCACCAGCACGATTACCTCCGACATCCGGGGGGAGGTCTATGCGGGGCAGACGGCGGCCTTCGTGGGCGAGCACCTCGACGCCGACATCTACTTCAATCCCGGCATAGGCTTCGCCACGCCCGGCGCCCTCCCTGCTTCTCCCACCAGCGTCTTTGACCTCGAGTCCGTGCTGATCCACGAGTTGGGGCACTTTTTCGGCTTTGGGCACTCGGGCGTGTGGCGCGCCATCATGTACCCGTTTGCGCCGCAGCAAGGGACGTTCACCGGCGAGCGGCCGAGCGGGGCCGTGCCAGACGGGCCGCTGGCCGAAGACGACCGTGCCGGCTTGCGCGTGCTGTACCCGGACCCGTTGGATGCGGTGAACGTGGGCGTGATCAGCGGCCGCGTGCTCCCGGCAAACCCCTTCTCGCTCGCGGGACAGAGTGGCGTCACGGGGATCTTCGGGGCGCACGTGGTGGCGGTGGACGGCGCCACCGGGGCCGTGATGGCCTCCACGATTGGCGGGTGGTCGTGCAGCGGCACAGGGCCTGTCCAGTTCGACGGCTCCTACGTGCTCGAGCGCCTGCCCGTGAACCGCACGTACCAGGTTTATGCCGAGCCGCTCGACGGCCCGGTCACCCAGGGCAACCTGGCCTTCTCCCTCGACGCCGTTTGCCGGCCCTACCCCGGCGAGACCAACTATCCCCCGCCGTTCGCCTGCACCCGCCCCGCTGCCAACACCAATTTCACAACGCGCGTGAAACCTTAACCTCTCGCTGCAAGAGGAGCGCCTTGCACCTGCCGGTGCGAACGCCCGCCCATGCCCCGGGGCAACACCCGTCCCCGCGCATCAACCAGCAGGGGCGGTCAGGCTGATGTGGTAACGCAGGCTAGCCTAACTGCCGGGCGGCGGGATCGGCGGCCTGGCCGGCGGCGCCGCAGGGGCGGGCGCCGCGGGCGCGCCCGATTGGCTGGCGGCCGCTTTCAGCTTCTCGCTGATTTCCAGCGCGCGGGCTTCCAGCCACGTCAGTTCGGCCTGGATCCGCTCCACGTGGCCGCTGGCGCCGTCAATTTCCTTTTGCAGGTCTTCGCGTTCCGAGGGATTGCCGGAGGCTTCGAACTTGCGCTGGGCGAGGTACAGAACCTCTTCCATCCCGATCAGTTCCTTGCCCTTCAAGTCCACCTGCGCTTCCACCTGTTCGAGGGTGTCCACCTCCACTCCGGCAAACATGCCGCCGCGCGATTTGTCGGTGGGGCTCCCTTCATCGTGGACCGTCAGCGATTTGTCTTCGGCCGGGTTGCCAGGGGCCTCGCCCCCGGGGCCGGCCGCGGCCGGCTGGGCGTCGGCGGGCTTGGCCGTGGCTTCTGCGCCCTGCGCCTCTTCAGCCTTGGCTTTGCTATCCGCGTGCTTGTCGGAAGCAGTGCGCAAACCGGCCAGGTCTTCCTGGCTCCAGACCTTCTTGGCCTTCTTGGCCGGGGCCTTGGTTTCCTTGGGCGGTGGATCGGACTTCTGCTGTGCCTCCGCCGGCGGCCCCATGAGGAAGGCAACAGAAACTGCGGCCAACAACCGCAACATGCGCTTCATAATGGACCTCCTGTTGCTTCACCCAACTTAGCACAGCCCGTAAGCCGCCCGCCAGCGGAAAGCGCCGGCGCAACCAATGAGGCAATGGCTTTGGTGGACGCTCACCGCGCCCAAGTCCACGGGCGCTCGGGAGGCTCCTCGGTTACCCGCACCAATCCAAGGCCAGGGCGCGCAGAGCTTCCGCGCACTTGGTCACGGAATCGAGCTCCACGTATTCCTCGGCCCCGTGCAGCCCCTGGCCGGCGGGGCCGAACACCACTCCGGGAACGCCCGCGGCCGCCAGCAACGCCGTATCCGTCCAGAACGACATGCCTGCGTGCCGGGCCGCCCCGCATGCAGCGCCAATGGCCTTGGCGGCTGCGGAGGCGATGGGCGCCTCAGGAGCGATCTGGTATGCTGCGCGGCTGGAGAGCAACCGAGCCTCCGCGCGGAAAGCCGGGTCCTTCGCAGCCAGGCCGCGGAGGATTGCTTGCATTTCCCCCTCCACCTCCTCTCCACTCTCTCCGGGCAGGGTGCGCCGCTCGATTTGCAATCTGCACATCGCCGGGTAGCTCGAGAGCTCGTGCCCCCCTTCGATCAGCGACGCGTGCACGGAGGCCCGGCCCAGCAAGGGGTGTGGCGCGCGCCGCGCCAGGGTCCGGTCCAGTTCCTCCATCTGCGCGAGCACGCGGCCCATGCAGGCGATGGCGTCGCGGCCCGTATCGTGCCGGCTGCCGTGGGCGGCGCGGCCGTGCGCGACCACTTCGAGCCACGCGTACCCCTTGTGCGCGACGCACAGCTTCAAGTCGGTGGGCTCGAGGACCACGGCGGCTTCGGCGGAGTACTCCGTGACCAGCTTTTGCGTGCCCAGGCTGTTGCATTCCTCGTCCACCACGGCGGCGATGATCAGCGGCTTCTTCAGCTTCGTGTTCTCGCGCGCGATGGCGATGGCCGCAGCGCAAATGGCGGCCACGCCGCTCTTGATGTCCAGCGCGCCGCGGCCGTAGAGCCGCCCGTCGCGCTCCCGCGGCGTGAAAGGCTCCGGCATATCGCCCGCGCCCACCGTATCCATGTGCGCGACCAGCAGCAGCCCGGCCCCTGGAGCCGGCCGGAGCGCAGCGAGCGGGGCACCTACGGCGGCCACCACGTTGGGCCGGCGGATGCTCGTGTCGTCCGAGGCCTCCTGCAACTCCGCGGCAACACCGTTCTCGCGCAGATAACCGCACAGCCAGCGCGCGGCTTCCGCCTCTCCGCGCGCGCCGGGGACCAGCGATGGGTTCACCGAATCCATCGCCACCAGGTGGTGGAGAAGCGCTCTCGTTTGTCGCGGATCAATCCCCATCAGAAAAAGCCAGCCCGCGGGCGCAGGAAGCGCCGGCGGCTCCGGGCCCGCGCCCTAGGCGGCGCGGGCGGCCACGGCCGCGGGAACTATGTCGCGCAGGCCGGCGAGGAACGTCTGCATCTCGGCGCGGGTGCCGATGGAGATGCGCAGCCAGTGGGGCATGGAGGGGAAGCGCCGGCCCACGTGCACGTGGCGGCGGTAGAAGGCCTCGATGATGGGGGCCACCTCGCGGCCCACTTCGATCATCACGAAGCTGGTGTGCGAAGCGATATGGCGGCGGCCCTCGCGCTCCAGTTCCTGGCACAGCCAGCGCCGCGTGTCGTTATTGAGCTTGCGGTGGTGCGGCACATGGTTGGCGTCGGCCAGGCTGGCCACCACGGCTTCGGCCACCGCGTAGTTGACGTTGTTGGCAAAGCGGTGGACGCGCATGGCGCGCACCAGTTCGGGCGCGGCGATGGCGTAACCCAGGCGCATCCCGGCCATGCCGTACACCTTCGAGAATGTGCGCACCACCATCAGGTTGGGCATGCGGCGCAGCCAGGATTCCGCGGAGGCGTAGGCCGGGTCTTCGACAAAGTGGTGATAGGCCTCGTCCACCATGACCACGGCCGTGCGGGGCACGCGCGGGAGGAAAGCCGCCAGTTCGTCGCGGCTCACGAGGGTTCCCGTGGGATTGTTCGGATTGCACACGTACACCAAGCCGGTGTTGGCATCGCACGCGGCCGCCATGGCGGTCAGGTCGTGGCGGTAGTCGGCCGTCTGCGGGACTTTGCGGGCTTCCGCCTTGGTAACGGCCGCGTAGTGGAGCACGGCTTCGAAAGTCGGCTCCGTGGCGACCACATTCTTGCCCGGCGCGAGGAACGCCAGGTCGGCCATGCGCAGGATTTCACCCGAGCCGCAGCCCAGCAGGATGTTCTCCGTGCCCACGCTGTGCGCCTGGGCGATGGCGCGTTGCACCTTCTCTTCCACGTCGTCGGGGTAGCGCGCGGCGAAGTCCTGCGCGCGGGTCATAGCGTCGCGGGCGCACTGCGACGGCCCGTAGGGGTTCTCGTTGGAGTTCAGCAGGATGGGGTTTTCCGCCGTGGGCTCGAGCAAGCGCGCCGCCGCCGCATTCGCCGCCCGGGGCGTGATGCTCTCGGCCACCAGCGCGGCGCCCACCGCGCCGCCGAGCGCTCGTCCAAATTGACGCCGGGTGAAGTTCGTGGGCATGGCCGCCTCCGGATGGAATCCGGGCCATTGTAGAACAGGAGGGAGGCTAGCCGCCAGACGCAACGCCCGCCGCGGTGGGCAGCCGGTCGGCCCCCCCGCCCGGGGCCTCCGGTGCGGCGGTTGAGTCCACGATGCCCAGGGCCGCTTCGACGGAGCGGAGCAGTTCCTGGGCCTTGACCGGTTTGCTGACGTAGCCGTCCATGCCGGCCTGCGCGCAGCGTTCGCGGTCGCCCTTCATGGCATGGGCGGTCATGGCCACGATGGGGGTGCGGCCGCCGGTGGATTTCTCCTGCTCGCGGATGGCGGCGGTGGCTTCAAAGCCGCCCATCACGGGCATCTGGACGTCCATCAAGATCAGGTCGAACGAGCCGTCCCGGAGGGCTTCGATGGCCTGGAGGCCGTCGCCGGCCACCCGGACGGTGTAGCCGGCCCGCTCGAGCATGCGCGTGGCCACCAACTGATTCACCTTGTTGTCTTCTACCAGCAGGATGCGCCGGAGCGCGCCGCTTTCCCGCAGGGTGTGCCGGGTGACCAAGGGCGCGGCCGTCTGGCGCGGCAGATTCGCCAGGACGCTCTCGAGGGCCTTGCGCAGGTTCTCCTGGTGGATGGGTTTGAGCATGTAGGCGGCGATGCCCAGATCGCGGCAGCGGGCCGCGTCGCCGCGGTACCCCGCGGAGGTGAGCATCATCATGGTGGCCCCGGCCAGTTCGGGATTCTTCTTGATGTTCTCCGCCAGCACGAAGCCGTCCATTTCCGGCATATGGCAGTCCAGCAGCACCAGATCGAAGGGCAGACCCTGGCTGACCGCCTGCTTCATCGCCAGCAACGCGGCCCGGCCGCTCTCTGTGGTTTGCACCCGGACGCCCCACTTGGTGAGCATCTGGCGCAGCACGCGGAGATTGGTCAGGTTGTCGTCCACCACCAGCGCGGAAATGCCGCGCAGAGCGGGCGAGGGCTGGGCGCCGGGGCGCTCCGCGGGCGTGGCTTGTATGCCCAGGCGCATGGTGAAGTGAAAGGTGCTGCCGCGGCCGGGCTCGCTCTCCACCCAGACGCGGCCGCCCATCATGTCCACCAGGCGGGAAGAGATGGCCAGTCCCAATCCGGTGCCGCCGTACTTGCGCGTGGTTGAGCTATCGGCTTGCATGAAAGCCTCAAAGATATGCGCCTGTTGCTCCTGCGGGATGCCGATGCCGGTGTCGGAAACGCGGAAGTGCAGCAGGCAGTCGGAGGGGGTGCGCTGATCGCAGGAGACGCGCAGCACCACCTCGCCCTGCTCGGTGAACTTGACGGCGTTGCCGGTGAGGTTGATCAGCACCTGCCGGATGCGGCTGGCGTCGGCGATCACGGCGTCGGGGACGTCCGCGTCCAGGTCGCACACCAGCTCCAGGTTCTTTTGATGGGCGCGGACGGCCAGTGACTTCATGGTCTCGGAGAGGCAGTCGGAGAGGCTGAAAGGGATGGGGTCGAGGTCCAGCTTGCCCGCTTCCACTTTGGAGAAATCGAGCACGTCGTTGAGGACGGAGAGCAGCGAATCGGCGGAGCTGCGCACCGTTTCGAGATACTCCCGCTGCTCGGGGCTCAGGTCGGTGTCCAGCGCCAGTTCCGTCATGCCGACGATGCCGTTCATCGGCGTGCGGATTTCGTGGCTCATGTTGGCCAGGAATTCGCTCTTGGCGCGGCTGGCGGACTGGGCCGCCTGGACGAGCCGGTGGCGCTCGTCCTCGGCTTGCTTGCGGGCGGTGCTGTCATCCAGAGCGCCCTCATAGTAGAGGACGCGGCCGGCAGCGTCGGTCACGGCCCGGACATTCTCAGAGACCCAGATGACCGAACCGTCCCGGCGGTACATCTGCGATTCGAAAGCGCGCGCCTCGCCCCGTGCGGCCAGCATGCCGTTGAGGGTTTCGCGGCGGCCGGGCTCCACGTAGAGTTGGTGGGCCACATCGTTGAGCGTGGCCAGAGCCTCCTCCTTCGAGCTGAACCCGAAGATGCGCGCGAACGCGGGATTCACGTTGAGCAGGCGGCCCTCCGGGCTGGACTGGAAGATGCCTTCGGCGGCGTTCTCGAAGATGGCGCGGTACTTCTCCTCCGCGCGGCGGAGGGCGGCGGTGCGCTCCTCCACTCGGCCTTCCACCAGTTCGTTGGTTGCTTCCAGTTCGGCCCGTTGCGCGGCGATGCTGCGCATCTCACGGATCCCCTGCAAGCACGCGGCGATCAGGAAGACGTCCTCAAAGAGCACCCAAGCGGCGTGCTCCACCCAGCGCCAGGGACTCGCCGTGAGGACCCCGAATACCGAGAGCGGCCAGTACACGCCGCGGAGGAAGTGGTCGGCCGCCACCACCACCGTGGCGGGGATGAACACCCTCCAGTCGCGGTAGAACGCCAGAAAGGCCAGCGAGCCGAAAACGTGGAAATGCGTCTCGATCCGCCCGCCGGTCAAGTGGATCAACAGCGCGGACATCAACATCTGTCCACAAGCGACGATGTAGCGCGTGGAGGGCGCGCCCGGCCGCAGCAGCGCCAGCGCCACCGGGAACACCGTGATGACCCCGCCCAGCAACACCGCGGCCCACACGTGCAGGTGCACCTGGCTGTACTGCCCGGCCCAGGTGCGCGGCGAAACCCACAGCGCCGCGGCGATGGCGGCCAGCCATTGCACGGCCATCAGGCCGGCGAAGAGCCGGTCGGTGCGGCGGAAAATCGCCTGAGCATGCTCGGCAAACAGCGCCTGGGCCCGGGGGGCAAAGGCTGTCGTGGAGTTCACGGTGTGTTTCCTTTCTTCCAGGAAGGCTCGGCGCGAAAGACTGCGGCCGTTGGATTGTGCAGATCGCAGCCGAAAACGGGCGTCTGCGATCGCACGGAACCGCCGCCGCCCAGCAGCGCCAGGATCGCCCGGCGGCCGGCGTTCTCCCCGGCGTGCCCGCGCGCAGGCGTGATGCCTCCGCTGAAGAGCAAGCCTCCCGGGGGGTCGTACAACAGGGCGTGGCCCGAGGCGCTCGTCCCGAAGAGCGCCGCTTCCACCTGGCCCTGGTCTGCCTGCACGGTGACGCCGGGGATGGCCGCGGCGCTGCGCCAGAGCGCAGTGTGCTCCCAGGATTCCGGGGAGCCCTGCGGCCGGGCAAAGAGGACCCGTGCGGTTATCTGTCCGCGGCCCCGCGCCATCAGAATCTCCAATTCACCAATCGTGGCGGTTGTACAAGGGCACCAGGGGTGCGCGAACAGGACGAGGGTATGTTTCTCAGGGTCGCGCGGGATGCGGCTCTCTGCCGGCCACTGGCCCGCAGGCGATGCCGGGGCGCCCGGGCGGTTCTCGTAATCGTAGAGCACGCCCAGCCCGGCTACCACCGCAAGAACCCACACGCCCCCCAGGATCACTTTCAATGTCTTGTCCAGAAGCATTACCGGCTCCGCACAACCCGCCCGCCTCGCTTGGACACAGCGGCCTGTGTCTGGGGCCCCTGAATCTTCATCGGCAGGCGGGGAGCAGGCCTTTAACATGGTGTGGGTCCCGCCGGGGTGGAGGGGGGGGCACGCGGTTGCGCGAAGGGGACGCACCGAATTAGTATCAACCGCCCTTAGGGGATCGGGGAGGACCAACCATGAGAACAAGCAAACCGCGTCTGGTGGGCCTGGCTTCGCTGGCAATTTCTTTCGTTCTCCACCTGGCTGCTCCTGCGCGGGCCCAGGAGAAGAAAGAAGAATCCGCCAAGGAGGCCCCCGCCCCGCGGGCCAGGGACGGCCGGAAGCTCTTCACGGCCCTGGACGCCCTCCGCGTACGCGGGGTGGGCGGACCGCGCCTCTCGCCCGACGGCGCCCGCGTGGCCTACACCGTGAGTGAAACCCAGATGGAGAAGGACAAGGAATGGAAGTCGGTGACTCAGGTATGGGTGGCGCCCACGGCGGGGCCGGCCACGGCGTCGCGGCAGTACACGCGCGGAGAGAAGAACGCCACCAGCCCCGTGTGGTCGCCCGATGGCAAGTACCTGGCCTTCCGCACCAACCGCGAAAAGGACAACGAACAGCAAGTGTGGTTCATGTGGGCCGACGGCGGGGAGGCCTGGCAAGTGACCACCCACAAGGGGGGCGTGGGCGGCTTCCAGTTCTCTCCGGATGGCAAGAAACTCCTGTTCACGGCCACGGACCAGCCCAGTAAGGAAGAAGAGCAGAAGAAGAAAGACAAGGACGACACCATCGTCACCGACCGCGACTTCAAAATGACCCACCTGTGGCTGTGGGATATCGAGAAGAAAGAAGGCCAGCGCCTCACGGAGGGCGACTTTACCGTGAGCGACCCGCGGTTCTCCCCCGATGGCGCGAGAATCACCTACACCACCAACCCCACCCCCAAGGCCGACGACGGCGATATTACGGACCTCTGGGTGCTCGACCTGGCCGGCGGGGAAAAGAAAAAACTTGCGGCCACCGACGCGCCGGAGCAGTCGGCGCGCTGGTCGCCCGACGGGAAGTGGGTGGCGTTCACCGGGAGCGCGGCGGGCGGCGGGGTGTACCAGTCGCACCTCTTCGTCATAGCCACAGAGGGTGGCGCGGCGCGCAAGTTGACCTCGAACTTCGCCCTGGACGCGGGCGCGCCGGTGTGGTCGCGCGACGGCCGAAGCATCTATTTCACCAGCAACACCCTGCAAGCCATCGAAGTGTTCGCCGCAGACGTGGCCACCGGCGCGGTGCGCCAGGTCACCCGCCGCGGCGGCGTGACTTCGCTCGGGGAGATCAGCGCCGACGGACGCACCGTGGTGGGCACCATGAGCGGCGACCAGCGCCCCGCAGAGGTCTATCGCTCCGATCTGCTCTTCACTTCCTTCGAGCGCATCAGCTACCACAACGCCTGGCTCGACGAATACGCGCTGGGCGGCGCCGAAGTGGTGAAGTGGAAGAGCCGCGACGGGCTGGACATCGAAGGCGTCCTCACCAAGCCGGCGGATTTCGACCCGGCGAAAAAACATCCCCTGCTGCTCAATCCCCACGGCGGCCCCACGGCGGCTTCTCTGATCTCCTTCAACGCCACGAACCAGGTGCTCGCGGCCAACGGCTATCTGATCCTGCAGCCCAATTTCCGCGGCTCCACCGGCAAAGGCGAGAAGTTCGCCGCCGCCAACAAGAACACCTGGGGCCAGGGCGACTATGAGGATTGCATCACCGGCGTGGAGTCGTTGGTGGCCCGCGGCCTCGCCGACCAAGGCCGGCTGGGCGCCTACGGCTGGTCCTACGGCGGTTACCTGACCTTCTGGATCCTCACCCAGACCGACATGTTCAAGGCCGTCTCCCCTGGCGCCGGACTCACCAACATTTACTCGATGTATTCACAGAACGACATCCAGCGCTACCTGCGCTGGTTCTACGCCGACGCCTCGCCCTGGGACAACTTCGACTTGTATTGGGACCGTTCCCCGATGAAGTACGTGAAGAATGTGAAGACGCCCACGCTCATCCTGCACGGGCAGAACGATACGCGCGTGCCCATCGCCCAGGCCCAGGAGTTCTACCGCGCCCTGCTGGAAAACAAAGTGCCGGTGGAGTTCGTGGTTTTTCCGCGGGAAGGGCACGGGATCAGCGAGCCGCGCCACCAGCTCGACCGCGTGCGGCGCTACGTAGCCTTTTTCGCCCAGCACCTCCGCCAGCCGGCCGTCACCGAGCCGCAACCCTAGCCGGCAGGAGGCTCAAACGAGCTGGCCGAGCTTGCGCTGGACGGCCTGGAAGCGGGGCTCCTTGCGCAGCGCGTCGAAGGTCGGCTCGATATTGATGATGGCCAGGAGGCCGATGGAAGATTCGGTCGACTTCTCGAGCCAGTCCAGCGATTTCTCTTTTTGACCGAGGACGCAATAGATGACGAACAGCCAGTAGCTCAGGGAGAGGTCGTTCCGGGAATCTTCGAGCAGTTGGCGGACCACGTTCTCTGCGTCCGCGGTGCGGCCGGCGGATGCATAGGCAAAGCCCAGCAGGCCCTGGTTGATGGTCTTCGCGTGGGACAGCGCGACGATTTGCTCCCCGGCCTCCACCGCTTCGGCGTGCCTCCCGGCCGTGTGGCAGACGTAAATCAGGATGCGCAGCACGTAGTAGTTATTGGGATGGATCTCCAGGGCGGAGCGGAGCACCGGCAACGCTTCGTCGTCGCGCCGGTTGCAGTGCAGAATCCAGCCAAGATGGGCCTGAAACAGCGCGGTCAGCGGGTCCAACTCCACGGCCCTGCGGATGGCCCCGAGAGCCTCCTGCGGTTTGCGCTGCAGGTTAAGGGTCAGGCTCAGGTTGTGATGCGCCACGGCCATGTCCGGCGAAAGCTCGGTGGCTCGGTGCGCTTCGCGCAGCGCCGCGGCTGGGTCGTGGGTCAGGTACGCAGCCACCATGCTCAGCGCGATGTGCGGTTCCCCCAACGAGGGGTCCAATTCCAGGGCTCGCTCGGCGGCGACCCGGGCCCGCTGGAAAGCCTCCTGCCCCGGTATGAAGCCGTAGAAGCCCATCATGGCCTGCGCGTAGGATAGCCCGGAGTAGCTGAGCGCGTAGCCGGGGTCTATGGCAATGGCCTGGCCGAAGAGGTTCACGGCCCGGCGGATGCCGTCCTCGCTCCAGGTGCGGGCCTGATGCGTGCCCTGTAAGTAGAGCCGGTAGGCCTCGGGATTGGCCGTGGCGCGCGCCGCCGGGCGCTTCCCCGAATCGCCGCGGCCCAGCTTCTCCTGCAACTGTCGGGTGATTTCGCCGGCCAACTCGTCCTGCACCTCGAGCAAGTCAGCCATTTTGCGGTTGTACTGGCCGCCCCAGAGCTGGTCCTGCCTGGCCACGTCCACCAGTTCGGCCTTCACGATGAGCATGTCCTTGTGCTGGAGCACGCGGCCGGAAACCACGGCGCGGACGTTCAGTTCGCTGGCTACCGTAAACGCATCCACGGGGTTGCCCCGGTAGCGGAATACCACGCCGCGAGGGACCACCCGGACTTTCGGCAGCTTGGAAAGGGAATTGATAATCGTTTCGGTGATGCCTTCGCTCAGGTAGTCGTTGGCCGGATCGCCGCTGGCGTTTTCAAAGGGGAGCACGGCCAGCGAATCAATGCTCCGGGTGGCGGCGCGCACCGTGCCGCTGCGCGGGGACGCTCGCGCCGCGGGAGTGGCCGCCGCTTCCGGCGGCCGCGCCCCCTCCAGGTCGCGCTTCAGCCGCTTCAGGTCCGCGCGGACCTCCGCGGCGCTCTGGTACCGGAAGTCGCGGTCCTTCTCGAGCAGCTTGGCGATGATCTCTTCGAGTTTCACGGGCAGGTGGTCCGCGATTTTCCGCGCGGAAGGCGGCGCGCGGTTCAGGATGGAATCGAAGATCACCGCCGACGTGTCTCCGGCAAAGGCCTGCCGGCGCGAGGCCATCTCGTAGAGCACCGCGCCCAGGCTGAACAGGTCGGTGCGGGCGTCCAGCGGCTCGCCGCGGGCCTGCTCCGGCGACATGTAGGCCACCGTGCCGATGGCCACGCCGGGACTGGTTAAGTTCTCCTCCGAGACCGATTGTGTCGGCATGCCCCCGGCTTCCAGGTGGTGGCCTCGGGGGCTCACCTTGGCCAGGCCGAAGTCCAGCAGCTTGATCACACCACGGCTGGTGAGGAACAGGTTGGCGGGCTTGAGGTCGCGGTGGACGATGCCCTTGGAGTGCGCGGCGTCCAGCGCGTCTGCCAGTTGGATCGCCAGCCCCAGCAGTGTTCCGAGATCGAGGGGGCCGGAAGCGATGCGCTCGCGCAGGGTTTGCCCCTCGAGCAGTTCCATCACCAGGAAGGGCTGGCCGGCGTGCTCGCCCAGGTCGTAGATGACTGCGATGTTGGTGTGATTGAGCGCGGAAGCGGCGCGCGCCTCGCGCTGAAAGCGCTCCAGCGCCTGCGGGTCCCGGGCCAGCTCCGCGGGCAGGAACTTCAAGGCCACGTCGCGCCCCAGGCGCTCATCACGGGCGCGGAAGACTTCGCCCATGCCGCCCGCGCCCAGTCGCGCGGTGATCCGGTAATGTCCAACGGATTGGTCCATCATGAGGAAAGACGCAGGCGAATCTTAGGCTGGGTGGCACAGCCAAGTCAAACTCCCAAAGAGGGAATCGTCTTCAGAAGGTCGCCCTGCCGCCCGCCCTGGTGGTTGCGCGGTTGACAAGAGGCTCAGCCGGGCCTTATCGTGCAAACGCTTCGTCCGCCACTTCACGGCCATGGAACAGCCACCCAGAAAACCCATGACCCTCGGCGTGATCGTGGGCAACCGCGGCTTTTTCCCCGGCCACTTGGCGCAGAGCGGCCGCAAGGAGATGATTGGCGCGGTGGAAGCCGCCGGCGCCCGCGCGGTGGTGCTGGGCGAGTCGGAATCGAAGCACGGCGCCGTGGAGACCCGGGGGGAGGCCGTGCGCTGCGCGGAATTGTTCCGCCAACACGGTGACGCCATTGACGGCATCATCGTGACCCTGCCGAACTTCGGCGATGAGCGCGCCATCGCCGACACGCTGCGCATGGCCGATCTGCGCGTCCCGGTGCTGGTGCAGGCCACTCCCGACACGCCCGGCAAGATGTCCATCCGTGACCGCCGCGACAGCTTCTGCGGCAAAATGTCGGCCTGCAACAACCTCCAGCAGTACGGCATCCCCTTCTCGCTCACCCGCTCCCATACCGTGGCTCCGCCATCCGACGCTTTCCGCCAGGACATGGAGTGGTTCCTGGCGGTGTGCCGCGTGGCCAACGGCATGCGCCGGCTGCGCGTCGGCGCCAGGCCGGCCGCGTTCAATACCGTGCGCTACAGCGAGAAACTGCTCGAGAGCCACGGCATTTCCGTCGAAACGCTGGACCTCTCGGAAGTCCTGGGCCGCATCGGGCGGATGAAGGACGATGACGAGCACGCCCGGAAAAAGCTGAGCGAGATCCGCGCTTACGTCAGCACCGCCGGAATCCCCGAACCGGCCCTGCTGAAGATGGCCAAGCTCGGCGCCGTGCTGGACGGCTGGATGCAGGAGACCGCAGTGACCGTCACCGCGCTCCAGTGCTGGACCGCTCTCGAAGAGTTCTTCGGCGTGGTGCCCTGCACGGTGATGAGCATGATGAGCAACATCGGGCTCTCCAGCGCCTGCGAAGTGGACGTGTGCGGCGTGGTGGGCATGCACGCCCTGCAGCTCGCCTCCGGAACCCCCAGCGCGCTCCTGGACTTGAACAACAACTACGGCGAGGACCCCGAGAAGGCCGTCTGCTTCCATTGCAGCAACCTCCCCAAGGACTTCTTTGCCGACGTGAAGATGGACTACCAGGAGATGATTGCCGGCACGGTGGGCAAGGAGAACACCTTCGGCACCTGCGTGGGGCGCGTGAAGAGCGGGCCGATGACCTTCGCCCGCTTCTCCACCCGCGACCGCGAAGGAAGAATCAAGCCCAGCGGTGTGCCTTACGACGCGATGAAGCCCGCGGACCTGGTCATCACCGACCTGAACGGCCAGGTGGTGGAAGGCTCGTTGCGCCCCTCTTCGGATTTGCCCACGCACTGCGCGCTCTATCAAGCCTTCCCGCAAATCGGCGGTGTGGCGCACACCCATTCCACCGCGGCCACCTCCTGGGCCCAGGCCCGCCGGCCCATCCCCTGCCTGGGCACCACCCACGCGGACTACTTTCAGGGGCCCATCCCGGTGACCGCCGAGCTGCAGCCCGAGGAAATCGAGAGAGACTACGAGTGGAACACGGGTCACGCCATCGTGCGGCGGTTTCAGGGAATGGACCCCCTGGCGGTGCCCGCCGCGCTGGTGGCCGGGCACGCGCCGTTCTGCTGGGGCGCCACGGTCGCGCAGGCCGCGCGCATCGCCGTGGTGCTCGAAGAAGTCGCCCGCATGGCCCACTACTCCCTGGCCATCAACCCCGGCGCCGAACCCCTCGCGGACGCCCTCCGCGACAAGCACTTCCACCGCAAGCACGGCCCTGCCGCCTACTACGGCCAGCCCCGCAAGAACTGATGGCCTGGCCGCGAAGCCGTGGCCGGCTAGCCGTTGAAATAGAGGTAGGCCAGCAGGATGAGGAAGAGGACCATGCCGGAGTTGATTACGTCCCACTGGTTCCAACTGGCGCGGGTGTGGCGCTTCTGTTCTTCGGTGGCGGTGGCGAAGGTGAGGCCGGTGATGGTCTCCGGGCGCGGCGCCTCAGTCAGGTAGCTCACCGCGATCATCACCACGGCGGACACCACGAAGATGAACAGGCTGTAGTACTGGAAGTAGATGTTGTTGACGATCCACAGGAACGACCCCGCCGCGTATCCACCCTCAAACCCGGCCATGCCCAGCATCACCGGAGTATCCACGGCCAGCCGGAAGACTCCCAGCAGGAAGCCGACAATCAGCGCGGCCAGGCAGCCCTGGCCGTTGAGCCGCTTGTTGAACACCCCGAGGAAAAACACGGTGAAGATGGGCGGCGCCAGGTAACCCTGCACGCCTTGCAAGTAGTCGTACAGCCCTTTGGCGCCCTGGATCACCGGAATCCACGCCAGCGCGATCAGCACCATACACACGGTGGCCACCCGGCCAATCCACACCAGTTGGTGTTGCGTGGCCCGCGGACGGAACTTCGCATAAAAGTCCATGGTGAAGAGCGTGGACGAAGCATTGAAGGCGCCCGCCAGCGAACTCATCAGCGCGGCCAGCAGCCCCGCCACCACCACGCCGCGCACCCCCACCGGGAGCAGGTGCTTCACCAGCAAGGGAAAGGCCGCCTGCGCCACGTCCGGGATGGCCTCTCCATCCGGCCCCACCATCGGGGCCAGTTCCGCCAGCCGCCCGGTCTTGGCCAGCGCCAGCGCAATCATGCCCGGAATAATGAAAATAAAGACCGGCAGCAGCTTGAGGGCCGCGGCGAAAATGCCGCCGCGCCGGGCCTCGCGCTCGCCGGGCGCGCCCAGAGCGCGCTGCACAATGTACTGGTCGGTGCACCAGTACCACAGGCCGATGATCGGCGCGCAGAAGAGCATGCCTAGCCAGGGGTAGTTGCCGTTGAAGTACCAGGCGATGCGCCCCGGCTCCTTCACCGGCGCCCAGGTGCCCTGCATGCCTTCGGGGATGAGCGGCTTCCACAGGTTGAACATGTCACTGGGGAGCGCGGCGCGGAATTCGCTCCAGCCGCCCAGCGCGGCCAGCCCATACAGCGTCAGCAGCACCGAGCCCAGCACCAGCACCAGCGTTTGCACGGCCTCGGTGTAGGCCACGGCGCGCAGCCCGCCGGCCACCGTGTATAGCCCGGTCAGGCCCACCACCAGCACCGAGCCGACCCAGAAGCTGTTGAACGTGGCCGAGCCGATGGTCACCTGCAATTCCGGCATCAGTGTGGCAAACACCACCCCGCCGGCGAAAATGCCCACCGCGAACTTGGTGAGCACGTAGGCCACCAGCGAGATGACCGAGAGCACCCAGCGCGCCGCCGGAGTGAAGCGTTTCTCGAGGAACTCCGGCATGGTGTACACCGCGGAGCGCGCGTAAAAAGGGACAAATACCCAGGCCAGCACCAGCAGGCACCAGGCGTGCAGTTCGTAGTGGGCCAGCGCCACCCCGCTGGTGGCGCCCGCCCCGGCCAGCCCCACCAAGTGCTCGGAGCCGATGTTGCACGCAAAGATGCTCGCGCCGACGATGAACCAGTCCAGGTTGCGGCTGGCCAGGAAGTAGTCGGCAGCAGTGTCCCTGTTCTGCCGCACCACCCACCAAGTGAGACCGAAGAGCCCGCCGAAGTAGAGGAACAAGACCGCCCAGTCCACGAATTGCAAGCGCTTTCCTTTCCGGGGGCAAACCACCGGCCCCGGCGCGTGCTCGCGGTTTGCTCTTCCCGGGCCGAACCGGATGGCGGATGTTCACACGGGGGCGCCCGCCGAGTCAAGGGCACGAGGATTGGGCGGCGAGAAGGCGTTTCGTAATGTGGTACAGCTTATCGGAATGAGAAACGGCCCGTGCTACACTGCGCGCCGTCAGTGTATCCGAGTCGCTCTGCGGAGCCTCGATGGGCCCTCACCACTCCAGCCCGGCCGCTTCCGGCTTTCGCCACTACCGCTGGATCATCTGCGCCGTGCTCTTCTTCGGCGTCACCAACAACTACATGGACCGCCAGATCATCGGCGTGCTGAAGGCCACCTTGCAGGCCGAGTTCCGCTGGAGCGAAATCGACTACGGCAATCTGGTCTTCGCTTTCCAGACCGCCTACGCCGCGGGCATGCTCTTGATGGGCCGCCTCATGGATCGCGTGGGAACCCGCATCGGCTACGCGCTGGCCGTGACCGCGTGGAGTCTCTCGGCCATGGGCGCCGGCCTGGCCAGCGCCTTCAGTCACTGGGTGGTGGCGCGCGCGGGGCTGGGCTTCAGTGAGGCCGGCGTTTTCCCCGGCAGCATCAAGACCATTGCCGAGTGGTTCCCCAAGCGCGAACGGGCGTTCGCCACCGGAGTCTTCAACGCGGGGACGAACATCGGCGCCATTTTGACACCGCTGGTGGTGCCGTGGATTGTGTCCCACTGGGGTTGGCGCTGGGCTTTCGTCAGCGTGGGCGCTAGCGGCGCGCTGGTGATGGTGGCCTGGCTGGTCACTTACCGGAAGCCGGAGCAGCACCCGCGCGTCACTCCGGAAGAGCTGGCCTACATCCGCAGCGATCCGCAGGAGGCGCCGGCCAGCATCCCGTGGCTGCGCCTGCTGCCCCACCGCCAGACTTGGGCCTTTGCCTTGGGCAAGTTCTGCATTGACCCCATCTGGTGGTTCTACCTCTTCTGGATCCCCGATTTCTTCCAGCGCACGCACGGCCTCAACCTGCTCCAGGTGGGCCTGCCGCTGGCCACCATCTACCTCATTGCCGACGTGGGCAGCGTGGCCGGGGGCTGGTTTTCTTCGGCGCTGATCAAGCGCGGAGTGAGCGTGAACGCGGCGCGCAAGACGGCCATGCTGGTGTGCGCCCTGAGCGTGATTCCCATCGTCGCCGCGTACTATACGCGCAGCATGTGGACGGCGGTGCTGCTGATCGGGCTGGCCGCCGCGGCCCACCAGGGCTTCTCGGCGAACCTGTTCACGCTGACCTCGGACATGTTCCCGTCGCGCGCCGTAGGGTCGGTGACCGGGCTGGGCGGCATGGCCGGCGCCATCGGCGGCATGCTCATCGCCAAGATTGTCGGCTACGTGCTGCAAGTCACCGGCAGCTACCTGATCCCGTTCCTGATGGCGGCCACGGCCTATCTGGCGGCCCTGGCGTTGATCCACCTGCTTTCGCCCCGGCTGGCGCCGGCCAGACTGTAGGATTCCCGCGGCGGGCCGCGGCGCCCGCCACGGGAGCGGACTAGATGAAAATCACCGACGCCAAAGTGGTGGTCTGCTGCCCGGGGCGGAACTTCGTCACGCTGAAGGTGACCACCGAGGACGGCCTCTACGGCCTGGGCGACGCTACGCTGAACGGCCGCGAGCTGGCCGTGGCCGGCTACCTCACCGACCATGTCATTCCCTTGTTGCTCGGCCGCGACGCCCGCCGCATCGAAGACACCTGGCAGTTCCTCTACCACGGCGCCTATTGGCGCCGCGGCCCCGTGACCATGACCGCCATCGCCGCCGTGGACACCGCGCTGTGGGACATCCGCGGCAAGGCCCTGAACGTCCCTGTGTATCAACTGCTGGGTGGGGCGTCGCGCGACGCGGTCATGGTGTACGGCCACGCCAGCGGCTCGAACGTCGAGGAGACCGTCGCCGCCGTCGCCGATTACCTGAAGCTCGGCTACAAGGCGGTCCGCGCGCAGAGCGGCATCCCCGGCCTGGCCAGCGCCTACGGCGTGGGCCGCGGCAAACTGCACTACGAGCCTGCCGAGCACGACGCCCCGCCGGAAAACGTGTGGAGCACGGAGAAGTATCTCGACTTCACGCCCGCGCTATTCGAGCGGCTGCGGCGTGAGTTCGGCTCCGGCGTGCATCTGCTGCACGACGCGCATCACCGCCTCACGCCCATCGAGGCCGCGCGCCTGGGCTCGAGGCTCGAGCCGCACCGGCTCTTCTGGCTGGAGGACCCGGTGCCCGCGGAATTGCAGGAGGCCTTCCGTCTCATCCGCCAGCACACCACCACGCCGATCGCCGTGGGTGAAGTTTTCAACACCATCTACGATTGCCAGCTTCTCATCCAGGAGCGGTTGATTGACTACATCCGCTGCACGGTGGCCCATGCCGGGGGCATCTCGCACCTTCGCAAGATCGCCGCGCTGGCGGAGTTGCATCATGTCCGCACCGGCTCGCACGGCGCCACCGACCTGAGTCCCGTTTGCATGGCCGCTGCCCTGCACTTCGATCTCAGCGTGCATAACTTCGGCATCCAGGAGTACATGCGGCACACGCAGGACACCGACCGCGTTTTCCCGCACGCCTATTCCTTCGCCGGCGGCATGATGCACCCCGGCGAAGAGCCCGGCCTGGGCGTGGACATTCGCGAGGACCTGGCGGCGCAGTTCCCGTACCAGCGCGCCTATTTGCCAGTGAACCGCAGGCAGGATGGCACGGTGCACAGTTGGTGATGTCGGACGGACTCCGGGTCTATCCGGCGATTCGTTTGCCGAGCATGAAGCGACTCCTCCACAATGCGTCACTCGCGGCCCTTCTGGCACTGGCCCTCTCTTCCGCGCCCGGCCCCCGCGCCGGACCGCAAACCGATTCTCAGGCGCTTGCCGCTCTCGAGCAGGGCTTCCGCGAGCCGCCGCTGGAGAACCGCCCCATGATGCGCTGGTGGTGGTTCGGCCCCGCGCTGGACAAGGCCCAGCTCGAACGCGAGATGCGCTTGATGAAGGAAGGCGGCATCGGGGGCTTCGAAGTGCAGCCCGTGTATCCATTGGCGCCGGACGATCCTTCTCGCGGTATCCGCAACCTGCCGTACCTGGGGCCGGAGTTCCTCGAAGCCTTGCGCTTCACGGCCGAAAAGGCCCGCGAGCTGGGCCTGCGCTTCGACCTGACCCTGGGCACCGGCTGGCCCTACGGCGGCCCGCAAATCCCCATCCAGCTTGCCGCGTCCCGTTTGCGGTGGGAGAAAACGGCGCCTCCGCCGGGGTCGCGCCGCGTGCCCCTGCCCCACCTGAGCGTGGGCGAAAAGTTCATCGCCGCATTCGCCTCCCACAACCGCGCGGAGCTTACGGACTTCCGCGACGGCGCCGTGTGGCTGCCCGAGGCCAGCGACCGCCCCGGCGAAGTGTGGTTCTTCATCTCCAGCCGCACCGGGCAGCAGGTGAAGCGCGCCGCCTACGGCGCGGAAGGCTACGTCCTCGACCACCTCAACCGCGCCGCACTCGACCTCTTCCTCAAGGAAGTGGGCGAGCCGCTGCTGGCCGCGGTGGGCCCCCACAAGCCCTTCGCCGTTTTCTGCGACAGCCTGGAAGCCTACGGCAACGACTGGACCGACGACTTTCTCGAGGAGTTTCGCCGCCGCCGCGGCTACGACCTGCGTCCCCACCTTCCGGACCTCGCCGGCGCCGGCTTGCCGCGCCCCGCCGCCGACGCGCCGGGGACGCTCGGCGTTCAGCGCGACTGGGGCTTAACCCTGAGCGAGTTGCTGGAGGAGCGGTTCCTGGCGCCCCTGGCGCAGTGGGCTCGCGCCCGCGGCACGCGGCTGCGCATCCAGGGCTACGGCACGCCTCCGGCCCGGCTCACCGCCAGCCGTCACGCCGACCTGATCGAAGGCGAAGGCGCGCACTGGCGGCAGTTCACCGCCACGCGCTGGGCCTCCTCTGCCAATCACCTGCTGGGGCGCTCCGTCACCTCGTCGGAGACGTGGACCTGGCTGCACTCGCCCGTGTATCGCGCCACGCCGCTGGACGTGAAGATGGAAGCGGACATTCACGTCCTCCAGGGCATCAACCATTTCGTGGGCCACGGCTGGCCCTACACGCATCCGGCCGTGGAATACCCCGGCTGGCGCTTCTACGCGGCGGGCGTCTTCAACGAGAAAAACCCGTGGTGGATGGTCATGCCCGACGTGACGCGCTATCTTCAGCGCCTGAGTTACGTCATGCAGCAGGGGCGGCCCGCCAATGACGTGGCCCTCTACCTCCCCGAAGACGACACCTGGGCCAGCCAGCAACTCGGTAACGTGGACTCCTTGCGCGCGCTCGCTGCGCGCATCGGGCCGCGCGTCATCCCGCAAATCAACCAGGCCGGTTTCAATCTCGACTATCTGGATGACCATACCCTGCGCGAAGCGGCCCGCGTGGAGGGCCACACCCTGGTTGCGGGCTTCGGCCGTTACCGCGCGGTGGTCCTGCCCAACGTCATGCGCGTCCCCGCGGAATCGCTGCAGAAGCTGGCGGCGTTCGCCCGGGCCGGCGGCGTGGTGATCGCCGCGCGCCGCGCGCCGGCGGAGCAACCGGGGCTCCGCGCCCCAGCCGGGATGCACGCGCGCGTAGCGGAACTGGCGCGCGCCCTATTCGAGGGGCCGGCCGCCCTGGGGCAACTGGTCGAAGATGAGCAACAGCTCGGCGCGGCGCTCGCAGCGCGGCTCACGCCGGACCTGCGCTTCGCGCCCGCGGCCCCCGATGTGGGCTTCTACCGCCGCAGCACGCCCGCGGGGGAGATCTATTTCCTGGCCAATACAGGCAACCGCCGCCAGCGGACCCGCGCCACGTTCCGCGTCCCAAGCGGGGCGCCGGAGTGGTGGGACCCGCACACCGGCGATGTCCGCGGCGCTGCGGTGGCTGAACGCACCGCGGACGGGGTCGCCATCGAGCTCGACCTCGAGCCCTTCGAATCGCGTCTGCTGGCCTTCACCCGCCGCGCCCGGCCGCTGCCCGCGCCTGCCCCTCGGCGGGAGCTGGCCGCAGTGGACTTGAGCGCGCATTGGCAGGTCACTTTTGCCGGGGGCCGCGCGGTTCACATGGACCGCTTGCGCTCGTGGACCGAAGACGAAGCCACGCGGTTTTTTTCCGGGGTGGCCGTCTACGAAAAGCGGTTCGCCGCCACGCCGGAGATGTTGCGTTCGGGCGCGCGCGTCGCACTGGACTTTGGCGAGGGCGCGCCTGCGCCGCCCGCGCCGCCGGATGCGCCTTCGTGGCACGGCATCTACGCGGGGCTGGAGACGCCGGTGCGCGAGGCCGCCATGGTCACCGTGAACGGCCGCAGGGCCGGCGTGCTGTGGTGTCCTCCGTACCGCCTCGAGGTCACCGGCCTGCTGCAACCGGGCGAGAACCGCCTCGAAATCCGCGTCGCCAACCTGGCCACCAACTTCATGGCCGGCCGGCCGCTGCCCGACTACCGCCTGCTCAACCTGCGCTACGGCGAACGCTTCCAGGCGCAGGACATGAAGGGCATCCAGGCGTTGCCCGCGGGATTGCTCGGTCCGGTGCGCCTGGTCTCCCTCATCGAGGGAGCGAGCGAGGGAGCAGGTTCGTATTGCGCGCAGTCTTCGTCGAAGAGGCAGTAAAGAGGTTGCCCATGAAACCACCACTGGATCGTCGCGACTTTCTCAAGGCCGGCAGCGCAGGACTGGCGGGCCTGACTCTGATCAGGTCTTTGCCGGGAGAAGCGGGCTCCGCGGGGAGCGCCCCCAGCACTCGCCGGCCCCTGTCGAAGCGCAGGGTGTTCCCCCTGAATAGCCGCTGGCTATACAGCGAGAAGAACCTGCCGGGCGGCGCCGCTTTGCGCTTCGACGAGAAGCGCTTTGCGCGCGTAACTATCCCGCATACCAACAAGGTGGTTCCGTGGCACAGCTTCGACGAGAAGGACTATATGTTCGTCTCGCTCTACCGGCGCCATTTCCGCCTGCCAAGCTACTTGCAGGGCCAGCGTGTCTTCGTGGACTTCGCCGGGGTGATGACCGCTGCGGTGGTGCACATCAACGGCCAGGGTCTGGGGGAGTACAAAGGCGGCTACACGCCCTTCTCCTTCGAGCTGACGCCGCACATCAACTGGGCCGGCGACAACGTGCTGGCCGTGGAGGTGGACTCCACCGAGCGCGCCGACGTTCCCCCCTTCGGCGGGTTGGTGGATTACCTCACCTTCGGGGGCATCTACCGCGAGGTGGAATTGCGCGCCGTTTCGCCCACGTACATTGAGAACGTCTTCGCCAAACCGCAGCGCGTGCTCGACGCGAACGGGCGGCGCCTGCACACGCGCTGCTACCTCCGGCATGGCCCCGGCGGGCCGGGCGGCGCGGCGCGCAAACTGACGGTGGAATTGCGCGAAGGGCAGCGTATCATCAGCCAGAATAGCGCCGAAATCACACCGGCGAACTCCCCCGAGGTGGACGTGGTTCTCACCGGCCTGGACGCCGTCGAGCTGTGGGACCTGCATCGCCCCAAGCTCTATGACGTTCTGGTGAAGCTCTTCGAAGGCCCGCAATGCGTGGACCACTACAGCGCCCGCGTGGGCTTCCGCGAGGCGCGCTTCACCACGGAGGGCTTCTACCTGAACGGCCGGCGCGTGAAGCTGCGCGGCCTGAACCGTCACCAGACTTACCCCTACGTGGGCCAGGCCATGCCCGCGCGCGTACAGAAGCGCGATGCCTGGATCCTCCGCAAGGAATTGAAGTGCAATATTGTCCGCACTTCGCATTATCCGCAGGCGACCTCTTTCCTCGACGGCTGCGATGAGTACGGCCTCCTGGTGCTCGAAGAAATCCCCGGCTGGCAGCACATCGGTGACCAGAATTGGAAGGACCTCAGCGTCCACTACGTGGACGCCATGGTGCGCCGCGATTGGAACCATCCCTCCGTCGTGCTGTGGGGCGTGCGCATCAACGAATCGCGCGACGATCACGACTTCTACGCCCGCACCAACGCCGTGGCCCATGGGCTGGACGACTCCCGGCAGACCGGCGGCATCCGCCACATCTATAACTCCGAGCTACTGGAAGACGTCTTCACCATGAACGACTTCGGCTTCCCCTTGCGCCCCCCCAATCATCCCCTGTACCTCAACACCGAGTTCAACGGCCACATGTATCCCACCAAGCAGAACGACAACGTGGAGCGCATCACCGAGCACACCGTGCGTCACGCCCGCGTGCACAACCAGATCGCTTCCGACAACCGGTACGCCGGCGGCATCGGCTGGTGCGCCTTCGACTACAACACCCACGATTACTTCGGCTCGGGCGATCGCGTCTGCTACCACGGCGTCAGCGACATTTTCCGCATCCCCAAGCCCGCCGCCGGTTTCTACAAGTCGCAGTGCGACCCCCAGGAGGAGATCGTGCTGGAACCTGGCTTCCACTGGGCGCGCGGCGACCGCAACGAGAGCTTTACCATCGCCATGATCTGCTCCAACTGCGAGCAGGTGAAGCTGTACCTCCGCGGCAAGCTCATCGCCGAAGCCCCGCCCGATCGCGAGAACTACGGTCACTTGCGCTACCCCCCGTTCGTCGTCAACCTCCGCCGCTATGTGGGCGACTGGGGCGATCTGCGCATGGAGGGCTACATCGGCGGCAAGCTGGTGATCACCAGGACGCTTTCCGGCGCCGGCGTGGACCGCCAATTCCACGTGGAGCCGGACGACAAGGAGTTGGTGGGCGACGGCACTGACGCGACACGGGTGGTGCTGCGCGTCACGGAGGAGTTCGGCGGCGCGCGGCCCTTTGCCACCGGCGCCATCGCCATGACCATCGAGGGCCCCGGTGAAATCATCGGCGAGAACCCTTTCGCCCTTTTCGGCGGCGTCGGGGCCGTGTGGGTGCGCGCGAAGGAAGGGGCCGGCGTCATCCGCTTGATGGCCAAGCACCCCGTTCTGGGCGCAAAGACCGTGGAAATAAGCGTTGCGCGCCCCGATTGGCCCGGCGAAGTCTGAGGCTTCCGGAGACGCTTTTCATGAAACGTATACCGCCCGTCCTGCTGATCACCCTCGGCCTCGCAGCTCCCTGGGCCCTAGCCCAGGCGCAGCGCCCTGCATCCCAGGGCCAGCCGCCGTATCTGGACCCCGCCCGCCCGCCGGAAGAACGCGCCCGCGACATCGTCTCGCACATGACCCTGGAAGAAAAAATAAACACGGGCAATCGCGCCGGTGAGGAAGTGGTGCAGCTCTACCTGACTCATCCCGGCGTGGAAGGCGCGCCCCTGCGTGCGTTGCAGGGGTTCACGCGCATCGCGCTGGAGCCCGGCGAGCAGAAAACGGTGCGGCTGCCCCTTGATGATCGCCGCATGAGCCTAGTGGACGAAGCTGGCGTCCGGCGCATCCTGCCCGGAACTGTCGAAGTGTGGATCGGCGGCGGCCAGCCGGTGGAGACCCCCGGACTGGCTGCGCCGGCCGGCAGCCGGACACGATTCCGCGTCACCGGCGCGGCCGTGCTGCCGGAGTGAGCAGGAGGCGAGCGGTGGTCATGAGGAACCGCAGCGCGGCCGCGATTACCGTGGCGGCGATCGTTGCGAGCTGCGTAGGTTTACTTGAAGCTCGCCCGCAAGGGAAAGGGAGGCCACGCGCCGCAGCCCCGTGGCAGGCCGACAACGGCGACGGCACGTACAGCAACCCGGTGATCTTCGCTGATTATTCCGATCCGGATGCGATCCGCGTGGGCGACGATTTCTACCTGACCGCGTCCAGCTTCAACTGCGTCCCCGGGCTGCCCATTCTGCATTCGCGGGACCTGGTGAACTGGACCATCATCGGCCACGCGTTGCCGATTCAACCGCCCGCGGCGGTCTTCTGCAAGCCACAGCATGGCGGAGGCGTGTGGGCCCCGGCCCTGCGCCATCACCAGGGCCATTTCTACATCTTCTATGGCGACCCGGATTTCGGCGTGTACATGGTGAAGGCCAAGGACCCAGCGGGGCCGTGGACTGAGCCGCACCTCTTACAAGCGGCCCGGGGCTGGATTGATCCCTGTCCTTTCTGGGACGACGACGGCAACGCCTATCTGGTGCGGGCCTGGGCACGCAGCCGCTCCGGCATTCAGAGCATTATCACGCTGCACCGCCTGAGCCCCGACGGGACCAGGCTGCTCGATACAGGCGTCACCGTTTTCGACGGGCGCGCGCATCATCCCACCATCGAAGGGCCCAAGCTCTACAAGCGCGGCGGCTACTACTACATCTTCGCGCCCGCCGGTGGCGTTCGCGCCGGCTGGCAAACGGTGCTTCGCTCCAAGAATATCCTCGGCCCCTATCTAGACCGCATCGTCCTGGACCAGGGCCGGACGGAAATCAACGGCCCTCACCAGGGCGCGTGGGTGGAGCTTGCTTCCGGCGAATCCTGGTTTGTGCATTTCCAGGACCGCGGGCCGTATGGCCGGGTCACGCACCTTCAGCCCCTGAAGTGGGTGGACGATTGGCCGGTGATTGGAGCGGACCCCGACGGCGACGGAAAGGGCGAGCCCGTGCTGCGCCATCGCCAACCGGTTGTGGGTACGTCCGGCCGCGGCCAGAAGCCGCGGGGCAGCCCCGGGGGCATGCCACACTTTGCCGCGCCCCAGACCGGAGATGAATTCAACGGTCCGCGCTTGAGCCGGGCCTGGCAGTGGCACGCCAATCCGGACCCCGGTTGGTCTTCGTTTACTGCGCGGCGCGGCTGGCTGAAGCTCCTTGCGACTCCCTTGCCGGAGGGGGCCGCCAACCTGTGGAGCGCGGCCAACCTTTTGCTGCAAAAACTTCCTGGGCCTGCGTTCACAGCGACCACGCGGATAGATTTCAGCCGCCTGGCGCCCGGTTCGCGCGCCGGCCTATTGATGATGGGCGCGGACTACTCCTACATCGCGGCCCAGCGCACGGCCGAGGGTGTGCGCGTGATCCGCGGCACGGCCACTGCGGCCGAGCGCGGCACACCCGAATCCCTCGTGCCGGGAGCTTCCCTTACCGGCCGCGTGCTCTTTCTCCGCATCACCGTGCGGGAGGGCGCCCGCTGCGACTTCGCCTTCAGCCGCGACGGGCGCGACTTCCAGCCACTGGGCGAGGAATTTGTGGCCCGCGAGGGCCGGTGGATTGGCGCCAAGGTCGGCCTGTTCGCTTCGAGGCGGGGTGGCCAGCCTGGGATCCCGGCTCACTCTGGCGCTGAGTTCGACTGGTTCCGCCTGGAGAAGGCGGGCGGTAAGTTACTCGAATAACAACGGGTTAGCCTCCGCATGGAAGGCGCTGGAAACACTGCAGGAGATGCATATATAAGGATGCGAGCCAAACACAGACTCCTGGCCTTGTCCCTGCTGACCGCCTGCGCCGTACCCCCGGCGGCCCCGCAGAATCACGAGCCTCTCCTGGTTCTCCCTTCCCGGCGCCTGGCGCCTGTGGACGGCCGACGCGAACTGGTGCTGCGCGATTTCTTCATCGAAACCGCGCAGGGCCGCACGCGCGTGCCCGCTGAAGTGACGCGAGGCCTCGATCGCCAGGGCCGCTTGACCGGGCAGTGGCAGGCGCCGGATGGCCGCGTGGTGCGACTCACTTCGCAGCGCGAGGGAACCAACTTCTTCGTGCGCCTGAGCGCCGAGCCTTCCGCGGACGTTTTGAAGTGGGGCCTGGCCATCGAAGCGGGCGGCCAGGAGTACTTCACCGGCTTGATGGAGCGCGTGGTGGATGGCCCGCAGCGCGCCTCGTGGGCTCCGGGCATCACCGCGGCGATGGACCTGCGCGGCCAGCGCGTGGAGATGATCATCAAGCCCACCACCTCCGTGTATGCGCCGTTCTTCCTCTCCTCGCGCGGCTATGCTGTGCTGGCGCGCACCAACTGGCCGGGCGTGTACGACTTCTGCGCCGCGGAACCGAAGCGCGTGCGCATTGAGTTCGAAGGCCCGCAGCTCGAATTGAAGATTTACACCGCCGGGGACCCGGCATCCCTGGTGCGCGCCCACGCCATGGACACCGGCCCGCCCGTGCTGCCGCCCAAGTGGATGTTCACTCCGTGGCGCTGGCGCGACGAGCACACCCATCGCCGCGCCTACTACGACGGCACGCCGGTCACCGGCCCCTTCAACTCCGAGATCATGGAAGACGTGCTGATGATGAAAGGCTACGGCATCCCCCTGGGCGTGTACTGGATTGACCGGCCCTGGGGACCCGGGCCGCTCGGCTATGACGATTTCGAAATTGACCCGCACCGCCTGCCCAACTTTTCCGCCAGCGTGAAATGGCTCAACGAACAGCAGGCGCAGATGGTGCTGTGGATCGCTCCCTTCTTCCAGGGAAAGATGCAGGAAGAGGCTATGGCCAAGGGCTGGACCCTGGCCGGCCAGAAACCCACGCGCACCGGTCAGAACTACCCCCTGGTGGACCTCACCAATCCCGCCGCGCGCACGTACTGGCAGGAGGGTGTCGCTAAACTGCTCCAGCTCGGGGTGGCCGGATTCAAGATGGACCGCGCCGAGGAGGACATCCCGGAGAGCGGCCCTTACAAGACCTTCGACGGGCGCAGCATCCGCGAAAACCGCAACGCGTATGTCCCCATGTACGTGCAGGCCGCCTACGAAGTGGCGAGGAAGCACCGCGGAGATGACTTCGTGCTGCTGCCCCGCGCGGCTTACACCGGCACAGCCGCCTACTCGGCTTACTGGGGCGGCGACATCGGCGGAACCCAGGAGGGCTTGCGCGCCTCCATCATCGCCGTGCAGCGTTCCGCGGTGATGGGCTACTCGAACTGGGGCTCCGACACTTGCGGCTACAACGAGCAACTGATGGAGCAGGAAGTGTGCGGGCGCTGGCTGGCCTTCAGCGCGTTTACTCCCATCTTTGAAGTGGGCCCCACGCGCAATCTCGGCTTCTGGAATCTGAACCGGGAGCCGGCTTACGACGCCCACCTGATCGCCATGTGGCGGATGTACGCCCGCCTGCACCAGCGCCTGGTGGACTACGGCTACGCCGCCGCGCAGCAGGCCCACCGCACCGGGATGCCCATCGTCCGCCCGCTCTTCCTGGTTGACCCGCGGGCCCCGGAGGCTTGGGAAAACTGGTGGACGTATCTCTACGGCGACGACATCGTGGTCTCCCCGTTGTGGGAGAAGGGCCGGCGCGAACAGCGGGTGTACCTGCCCCGCGGCGGGCGCTGGCGCGACGCCTGGAACCCGCAGCAGGTGCACGACGGCGGCCGCACCATCACCGTCACGGCGGAGCGGCACCAGATGCCCGTCTTCGTGCGCGTGGGCGCGAACGTGCAGCTCGGAGACTTGAACCGCGACTGGCAGGAGTCGCAGGAGGTTGCGGGGCGCAAGCCCGATCTAAAGGAGCTGGACGCCGAAGTCCGCGCGTGGTTCGCAGGCTACCAGAAGAAGTCCGCGCCCAGGTGACGTCGGCGTTTTTTCCGGGGGATCGCAATGCAGCGCCGCACCTTTCTAAGAGTGGGAGCGTGGGCCGCAGTCGCGGGCCTGGGGGACTCGCGGCCCGGCATCCCCGCAGCCGCGCCGGGCCCGGTATTCGAGACCGACAACGCCGAACTGCTTGGCGCCTACCGCGGGGCGCTCGGCTGCCTGGCGCAGAACACCGTGAAAGTGTTCGAGTACGACGAGCCGGTGCTCATCGAGGGCAGCGTGTATCGCGGCGTCTGGCTGGAGTGCGCGCCGCAGGAGTCGTTAGTGTACAGCGCGTGGCGCCCCGAGGCGGGCTTCTCCACCCACCGCATCTTTTTCGCCACGCAGCGCGAAGACGGCTATATCTACTGCAACACCAAAATGGACACGCGCGGCACGGGGCAGATCCAGATGGTGGTGCCTATCGCCGCCACCGCCCTCGAACTCTTCGAGCGCTTCGGCGGCGACGAGTTCCTCGAATTGGCCTATCGCTCCTCCTCGCGCTGGGACGACTGGCTGGTGCGCTACCGCAACACGCGCGGCACGGGGCTCTGCGAAGGATTCGTCGAATACGACACCGGCCACGACCACAGCCCGCGCTGGAACGGCATCCCCAAGCAATGTCCGGACCGCGACGCGCGCAAGATGCCCGCGGCCCCGGGCATCCCTCGGCTGTGTCCGGACCTGAGCGCCACCGTTTACGGCGGACGCGTGGCCCTGGCGCGCATGGCCCGCATCCTGGGCCAGCGCGCGGAAGCCGGCCGCTGGGAAGAGAGCGCCGCGGCCATCCGCAAGAAAATCGTCGAGCGGTTGTACGTGCCGGAAGACGCGGCCTTCTACGACCTGGACTCCGCCAACCAGTTCGTGCGCATCCGCAGCGATGTCATCTCGCGCGTCCTGGGCGAGCACGTGGTGGACCGGAAACTCTTCGACGAAATCTACCGCCGCCAGATCCGCAACCCCAGGGCCTTCTGGGCGCCGTATCCGTTGCCGTCCATCGCCCTGGATGACCCGGCGTTTGTGCGGCCCATCCCGCGCAATTCCTGGGGCGGAGCCACCCAGGCGCTTACGGCGCTGCGCGCCCCGCGCTGGATGGAGCACTACGGCAAGCCTTCGGACCTGGCCCACCTAATGACCCAATGGGTCCGCGCTATTGTGGCCGCCGGCGGCCTGCTGGCGCAGCAGATGGACCCGCTGAACGGCAAGTTCTCCACCGAGGACCCCGGTGGATACTCACCCGCGGCCCTGGTGATGGCCGATTTCACCTGGCGGCTCTCCGGCGTGCGGCGGGAAGCTGACGGTCTCGAATGGAATTGCCGCCTGCCGGAAAAGTCGCGGACAGCCACCTTCACGCTGCCCACGCCGCGCGGCGCGGCCGTGCTGCGGCACAACGAGAAGGAGAGCGTCTTGTCGCTCGCGGGCAGGGAACTGCTGCGCGTGGCCGGCGTGGCGCGCATCGTCACCAGCGCCGAGGGAAAGCCTCAGCGCCTGGTCGGCAGCAGCACGGTCCCGGTGGACGTAGCGCTGGCGCAGCCCGGCGGCCGCCGGCGCACATTCCATCTGGGGCCGGATGCAGTGGTGGAATTGTAGCGGCACGGCACAAGCGGAGGTGCATTTGGCCCAAACTATCGGGAATGCTCCGGGCGACGCGCGGCTTTCGTGGATGGCCGTGCAGGTCACCGCAACGGCGTTCTTCGTTCTGCTGTGTATTGTGGGCCTGGCCCTCTGGGGCCTGCCCTACTACTACGACTTCATGGTGCGCGACTTTGGCTGGACCCGCGCCCAAGTCACCTCCGGCAACGCCTACAGCAAGCTCCTCATCGGCCCGCTGTTCGGGTTCATCGCCGGATGGATGGTGGACCGCTTCGGCCCGCGCCGCTTGATGATGGCCGGCATCCTGATGGCCAGCCTGGCCCTGGTGGGGTTGGGCAGCATTTCTACGCTGGGCTGGTTCTATTTCTTCTACGTGTTCAACGCGCTGGGCTACGTCTGCGGCGGGCCGCTGCCGAACCAGGTGCTGCTTTCGCATTGGTTCCAGAAAGCGCGCGGCAAGGCCATGGGCGTCGCTTACCTGGGCATCGGTATCGGCGGCGCGATCGTGCCGCTCATCTCGAAGGCCCTGGTGGACCGCTTCGGCTGGCACGCGGCCCTGCAGATCCTCGGACTGATTGTTTTCGCGGTGGCCTTCCCGCTGGCTTTCCTGGTGCGTGAACCGCAGGGCTTCCAGCAGGCCCGCGCGGAGCCCGCGCCGCTGGCCTGGGCGTTCAGAAGCCTCCCGTTCTATCTGCTGGCCGTGGGCAGCATGTGTTCCATTGCCGCCGTGAGCGGAACCCAGCAGAACCTGAAACTGCTGCTGACCCTTGACCTCGGGTATTCGCAGGGCGCCGCGGCTCAGTTTCTAGCATTGGTCCTGGCATCCAGCATCCTGGGGCGGCTGCTGATGGGCTTCCTTGCCGACCGCTTCCCCAAAAAGTACGTGATGTTGCTGATTTATTTGCTGGTGGCCGCGGCCATTCCGTTGCTTTTCCTGGGTTCCACGCCGGCGGCCATGTATGTCTTTGCCGTGGTGTTCGGCATCGGTCTGGGCGGGGACTACATGATCATCCCGTTGATGACCGCAGAGATTTTTGGCGTGCGCATCCTGGGGCGCCTGATGGGTGTCATCCTCACCGCGGACGGCGTGGCCGAAGCGCTCTCGCCCTGGCTGGTGGGGTACCTGCGCGACACGAGCGGCAGCTACACGCAGGGCCTGCTGGTGCTCATCGGGATGGCCGTGCTGGGCGCCATGGCGGTGGCCTTCCTGCCGAAACCAGGGCGCGCGATCGAACCCGCACCCGCACCCACGACCTGAAGGATCTCCCCGCAAGAACAGCAACGGGGCCGGAGCCGCTGGCGCGGCCCCGGCCCCGTCTGGTCCATCACATGGGGGTTGGGGTTTTCGGGCTCAGCTCAGAAGACGAACTTCAGATTGAGCTGCGTCCGGCGAGGATAATTCCTCTGCGTGGAGGCGATGGCTTGCCCAAAAGACCCGCTGGTGGGGTCAATATTGGGGGCCGGGAACCACGGGTGGTTGAACGCGTTCAGGAACTCCGCCTTGAACTGGAAGAACATCCCTTCGGTTACGTGGACGTTCTTGAGCAGGGAGAGGTCCCAGTTGTTGATCGGGTGCGCGCGCAGCCAGCCAAACCGCAATGGGAAGGTGCGCACGTGGCGGTCGAATTGTGTGCCCGAATCGCGGTTCCAGCCCAGCGGGCTGGCCAGCGGATTGCCCGGGCAACTGGTCTGGTGGAAGCTGGTCTTGCACGGATCGTTGAAATCCACCCACACCGGAACGCCGCCGCTGGCGAAGGGCACGCCCCCCACGGTGATGATCTGGTTGGCGCTGGTGCAGCCTGAGCCCGCTACCACGGTTCCAGGGCAGCGCAGGGCCACAAAGCCGGCCGTGTTGAACCACTGCACGACCGTTTGTTGATCACCGGACAGGACGATGTCCCTCAGGTTGCCGTTGAAGATGCGGTCCCCGAACGCGCCGAGCGGGTTCCCACTCTGCCATTGCCAGTAGCCCTGGAACTGCCAGTCGCCGATGATCTTGTTCAGGACCCCGTTGGCATCCTTGCCGATCATCCGGCCGCGGCCAAAAGGCAACTCGTAAATCCATGTGATGGCGATGCGGTGCGGGAAGTCCTGGTCGGAGATGACCTCGGTGGGCCGCCGATCATCATCGTTGAGTAATTCGGTGGCCTGCTGGAATTTGGAGAAGGTGTAACTGGCGTTGATGGTGTAGCCGTTCTTGAACCGCCGTTGCAGGCTGAACTGCCCGGAGTGGTACCAGGAGTAGCCGTCGTAGCGGTTCTGGCGCACGGTGTCGAAGTGCGGGAAGGGACGCAGCAAACGTTCCCGGGCGATGTTGGCGCCGGTGGTGATGGCCACGCCGGTGGGCATCAGGCCCGCGAACGGGTTGGCAATATTCTGCGTCAGGTACACGCGCCGCACTTCATCGCGGATGGGCATGGTGCTCAGGAAGCGCTGCGGCGTCACGTTCAGGTTGGGGAGCGTGGTGCCTTGACCGCTGAACACCTCCAGGTGCGTCCCGCGGTTGCCGATGTAGGCCGCCTCGGCCACGAAACCGCCGGGCAACTGCCGCTGGACGCTCAATTCCCAGCGTTGCATATAGGGCATCTTGGGATCGGGGTTGAATCCCGTGATGCCCTGGCCCAGGAATGTAGCCCCGCCCGCGGCCGAACCGGTCGGAGCCACCAAGCCTGCGGTAAACGGGTTCGACAGGGTCTCATTGAAAGTGAAGCCGCTGTTAGTGGAGACGTTCATGTTGGTCACGGAGCTGAAGCCGGACTGCACCACGTCTCCCTGCCGCTGCCCCAGGAACCCGAAGAAGACGCCGTAACCGGTGCGGATGACGGTCTTCTGGTCCCACGAATAGGCCAGACCGATGCGCGGCATGATGTTTTTCTTGGGCGTGTGGTAGAGGCCGCGCGGGTTGCCGCCCACGTTGGCGAAGGTCAGTCCACCCAGGACGAAGAAATTGGGGTCGGGAACCTCCGGAGTGCACGGGCTGGCGCCAGCGCATGCAATGTAGGCGGTCACGGCAGCAGCTTGAATGGGCTGCACGAAGGTGGGATCAAACTGGCGCACGGTGCGGTCAAACCGCTCGGTGAGCGGCGTTTCGAACTCCCAGCGCAGGCCGATGTTCACGGTGAACTTGCTGTTCACCGTCCAGTCGTCCTGCACGAAGAAGCCCCAGGTGGTGGATTGCTCCGCATACGTGGCCGGCGCGTTGATCGAACCCGAGCTGGCCACGCCCAGCAGGAACGCGGCGAATGCATGGCCCACCTGGTTGGTGTTGCCGGCGTTGGCCGTGCCGGCGGCGTTGCGCGCCTGGGTGTAGGTATTGTCGAAGGTAAAGCTGCCGGTCTGGTCGTTGGCCATCAGGCGGCGGTTCTCGCGGTAGGAGCGGAACTCCATCCCCGTGCGGACCGCGTGAGAGCCCCAAACCTTGGTCAGCGTCGAGGCGAAGGAGTGGATGTCGTTGGGCCGGTCTTCGCCCGGCGTAGCCGTGCCCTGGTAAATGTTCCCGCCGAAGGCAATGCGCGGGAAGTGCAGGGTGTTGGGGTCAATCAAATTGGCATAGGAGGCCGGAAAACCCACGGAGGTCAGATCAAAGCCGTGGCCCGCGGGGTTGGCTGTGTCGCCGCGGATAAAACGGTTGTAGGCGTACCGGGAATTGACGATAGTGGTCGAGCTGATCGTCCACACGTGGTCCAGGATGGCCTGCTTGGAAATGAAGTAGAAGTTGTTCCCGGTGGCGATGTTTGCGAAATAATTGTTGTAATCGCTGTAGCGGTCGTACCAGCTATAGCGCCAGAAAATCTTGTGGGCCCGGTTGATGGCATGGTCCAGGCGAATCGTTTGCGAATCGTACACGGCGTTCTCCACCAGGTTGGGTTGCTGGAAATTGCCGGTGAACTGCGTGGCGCTGGTGGGAGCGCTCGTAGGGTCGGGCCAGAAGTTGGTGACCAGCGCCGCGGCAATCGGGTTGATCAAACCGGAGGGGATGATGTTCCCCGGGAATGCGGTCCGCTGGTAGGCGGTGGCCGTGCCCGTGGCGCTGAACGGGTTGTAGATCACGAAATTGGCGCCCGCCGGCGCCAGTTCGGAGAAGTTGCCGAGTTGCTGCACGCCGTTGCAGGTGGCGCGGCCCAGCATGCACCGGGTGGGCGTGCTAAAGATGCCGTTGTTGCGGGGCCGCGCTTCCCGAATGCCTTCGTAGCCGAACGTGAAGAACGTCCCTTCCCGGCCATCATAGACCTTCGGGATCCAGATGGGCCCGGTAGCCGTGCCGCCAAAGCGGTGATAGAAAAAGTCCGCCCGGGCCAGGCCATTGCGGTTGGAGAAGAAGTCGTTGGCAAAAAGGCCCGGGGTCATGTTGGTGTAGCCCAGGGTGCCGTGGAAGTCGCGCGTGCCGCTCTTGATCTGGATGCTGGTGACGCCGCCTTCGGTATTGCCGAATTGCGCGTCGAAGCTGGCGGTCTGCACCTTGAACTCCTGCACCAGGTCCTGCGGCGGGACGTAACTGGAAATCACTTCGCCGGGGTTGGCGGTGGCCGTGCTGGGCGCGCCGTCAATGGTCAAGTCGCTGCGGTTGGCCCGGGTTCCGTCAATCACGTATCCCACCACGTGGGTCGGCTCGTAGGGCCGATCCAGGCGCGGGTCGCGCGCGTAGGCGGTGCCCGGCGCGAGGCCCATCAGTTTGTAAGGTTCGCCGTGCGGGATGGGCAGTTCGGCGATGCGCTTGGCGTCGATTACCTGGCCTGCGGAGGCGGTGGCGGTTTCGAGCAGCGTGGTCGCTTCCACGGTAACGGTTTCCGATACCGCGCCCAGTTCCAGCTTGATGTCCACCACCAGGACCTGACCGACTTGCAGGTTCACGTTGCGCACCGCGGTCTTGAACCCGGCCATTTCCACGCTCACCTTGTACGCCCCCGGCAGCAGGTAGGTGGCCTGATAGAAGCCGGAGTCATTGGTGGTCAGAGCGGTGGTCGTATTCTGTGAAAGGAAAGTGATCTTGATGGCCGCCTTGGGTACCACGGCGCCACCCGAGTCCGTAATGGCGCCCTTGATGGTTCCCCGCGTCTCCTGCGCCAGCGCAGGCGCGCATAGCAACGCTGCGGCCGTCAGGACCGTCAGGATAAGAGCTAACTTCTTTGGTGCACGATTCATTTTTCCTCCGAGAATTGGGGGACGCCGCCAGGGGCGGCGCACAAGTGCGCTTTCACCCCACCCGTTGCAAGTCCAACTCTGTGCCCGGCTCCCCCACCGTCCACCCGTGGGAGGGCGTGGGAGACGCTTGCATTCGCAAGAGAATGGCAGCCACCCCAGGCTGCGACACAGTACACCCCACCGATGGTGACGTAATATTCCCCAAAGACGGGGCAGTCAAGTAGGGTGTCCCACTAGGTGGACGTTTCGCTGTGCAAAACCAAACGCCGGCGGACGACCACGGTAATGCGTTTGAAACACAGGACGTAATCACAAGGCGTGTCCAGCCTCAGGGAAGGTGATTGACTTGCAGACACAGGGGCGTTATACAATGCAAAACGACGGCGGTTTCAAAAGGCAATACGCCGTCTCGCAATGAGAGTCGCCGCGAGCTGAGCCTGTGGACAACACGCGTAATAGCCGCTACCTGGTCAAGTCCATCGTCCACGCTGCTCAGGTGCTCACCGCCTTCGAGTCGCCTGGCGAGGTCCTGCGGCTGAAGGACGTGGTAGCGCGCACCGGCTATAACAAAGTTCTCGCCTTCCGGCTGTTGTACACCTTGCGCCACTGCGGCTTCGTGGAAAAGGTCGGCGAAAACCAGTACCGCCTGGTGTCCGGCACGCGGCCCAGCCGGCGCTACCGCATTGGTTATGCCGCGCAGGGTCAGAACACTTCGTTCCCGCGCGAGGTCATGACCAGCCTGCTGCGCGCCGCGGAAAGCGCCAACGCGGAGCTGGTGGTGGTGGACAACCGGTACGACCCCAAAGTGGCCATCCGCAATGCCGACCACCTGATCCGTGAGGAAGTGGACTTGGTTATCGAGTTCCAGACCGACGAAGCGGTGGCCCCGGCCATCGCCGCTAAGTTTCTCGAGTCCGGCATCCCGGTTATCGCCATCGACATTCCCCACCCCGGCGCCACCTACTTCGGCGCGAACAATTACGAGGCGGGCCTGGTGGGTGGCCGTCACCTGGGACGCTGGGCCAACAAGCACTGGCCGGGCGCCACTGATGAAATCCTGCTGGTGGAGATCCGCCGCGCCGGCTCCGTGCCGCAGACGCGTATGGGCGGTATGCTGAGCGGCTTCAAGGAAACCGTGCGGACCGCAGCGGAGGTTCCCGTCACCCAAGTGGACGGTGACGGGCAGTTCGGTCCCGCGCTGGAGGCCGTGCGCAAGCATCTGCGCACAACCAAAGCCCGCCACATCGTGGTGGGCGCCGCCAACGACCCCAGCGCGCTGGGGGCGCTGCGCGCCTTCCAGGAGGCCGGGCGCGCCGCGGACTGCGCCATTGTCGGGCACAACGCCGAGCCGGAGGGCCGGGCCGAGTTACGCGAACCCGGAACTCGGTTGATCGGCTCGGTGGCGTACTTCCCGGAGCGCTACGGTCCTCAGGTCCTGCGGCTGGCTCTCGACATCTTGGAGCGCAAGCCCGCGCCCCCCGCCGTCTTCATCAAGCACCAGCTCATTACCGCGGAGAACGTGAACCACTACTACCCGAACGACGCCCTGCTGGGAGTGATTCAGACTCCCGCGTGACTCCTGCCGCGTCTTCTTCACTTCCACCGCGTACACGTGCCTGGGGCCGTGCATATTGGAGCGGAACACGATCGTGGATATCCCCGAGGGCGTGGTGACCACGAACTTGTCGCCCGTGGCGGTGTACGGGTTCTGGTGAAAGTAAAGACTGGCCGTCCCGGGCTCCTTCGACAGGCGCACTACGCGGTGGCCGGTGGCCGGGTCAATCCAGTCCGCGGGCGGCTCCTGCGGACGCGCCACCGCGACGGCACCGCAGGTTGCGAGAAAGAGAACCAGCCATTTGCGCCTGGGCGTGCGTGCGGCCCGGAGCCGCCGATTGGTCACAGCCGGGGGATGGTCATCCCGCCGTCCACCATCACCACCGCGCCGGTAGAATAGGGAAAATCGCCGCGGGCCAGCGCGGCCACCGCGCGCCCCACGTCCTCCGGCGTTCCCCAGCGGGCTTGCGGGGCCAGGCCCTGGCGGAACATCTGGTCGTATTTTTCCGCTACGCCCGCGGTCATATCCGTCTGCGTCACCCCGGGGCGCACCTCGTACACCGGGATATCGAACGCTCCCAGGCGCGCCGCCCACAATTGCGTGCTCATGGCCAGCCCGGCCTTCGAGATGCAATAGTCTCCGCGGTTCACGCTGGCCATGGTGGCCGACACCGAGGTGATGTTGACGATGCACCCGCGCCACTCCTCCGCAGCCTTTCGCTGTTCGACCATCCAGCGGGCCACCGCCTGCGTCAGAAAATACGGCCCGCGCAAGTTGGTGCTCACCACCTGCTCGAAGCTCTCTTCGGTGGCCTCCAAAATATCCGCGCGCACGCGCGGCGCGATGCCCGCGTTGTTCACCAGCACGTGCAGCCGGCCGAAGCGCCCGCGCACCGCTTCCACCAGCCGCCGCCGGGCCTGCGGGTCGGCCACATCCGCCCGGGTGTACAGGGTCTCCGCGCCCAGCGCGCGCAACTGCGCCGCTGCCTCGCTCACCGCGCTCTCCTCGCGCACACCACAAATGGCCAGGTCGAAGTCTTCGCCCGCCAGGCACTGCGCCACGCCGAAGCCGATGCCCCGGCTCCCTCCGGTAACCAGCGCCACCCGCTTCCTCATGGCTTCAGCTCCGGCACGTCCACCCACGCCCGCTTGCTCCACGATTCCAGGCCCAGTTCCGCCAGTTGCACGCCCTTGGCGCCTTCGAGCAGCGTCCAGCGGAAGGGCTCCCCGGCCACCACGTGGCGCAGGAAGAGTTCCCACTCGATCTTGAAGGCGTTGTCGTAGCTCGGCTCGGAGGGCGCGGGCTGCCAGCCCTGGAAAAAGTCGAGCGGGTTATCCCCGTCCGGGTTCCACACCGGGCGGGGTGTGGCCGTGGCCGGCTGGACCCAGCAGTGCCGCAGCCCGGCGACGGCGCTGCCCCGCGTCCCATCCACCTGTACGGTGAGCAGGTCGTCGCGCCGCACGCGCACGCACCAGCTCGAATTGAAGTGCGCGATGACCCCGCCCTCCAGCGCAAACGTGGCATACGCGGAATCGTCGGCGGTGCTGTCGTAGGGCTTCGAGTCTTCGTCCCAGCGCCGCGCGATGTGCGTGGCCCCCAGGCACGAGACGGCCCGCACCGCGCCGCACAGGTTATCCAGCACGTAGCGCCAGTGGCACAGCATGTCCAGGATGATTCCGCCCCCGTCTTGCTTGCGGTAGTTCCACGAGGGGCGCTGCGCCGGCACGGTGTCGCCTTCAAAGACCCAGTAACCGAATTCCCCGCGCACGGAGAGGATGCGCCCGAAGAAACCGGCGTCGCGCAGCGCCGCCAGCTTGCGCATCCCCGGCAGCCACAGCTTGTCCTGCACTACGCCGTTCTTCAATCCCGCAGCCGCAGCCAGGCGATACAGCTCCAGAGCTTCAGCGGTGTTCGTCGCCGTAGGCTTCTCGCAATAGATGTGCTTGCCGGCCTGAATCGCCTTCTTCACCGCATCCACGCGGCGGTCGGTGGTCTGTGCGTCGAAGTAGATGGAGCTGTTGCCGTCCTCGAGCGCCTCGTCCAGGTTGGTCGTCCAGCGCGCCACGCCGGATTTCGCCGCGAGCGCTTCCAGCTTGCCTGCGTTCCGCCCCACCAGTACCGGATCCGGAAGGATCGTCTCTCCCTTAGCCAGGCGCACTCCCCCCTGCTGGATGATGGTGGCAATCGACCGCAGCAGGTGCTGATTCGTCCCCATGCGGCCGGTGACTCCGTTGAGGATCACGCCGACCCGATGTTGCCTCGTGTTGGTCATGGTTTCGGCTTCTCGGTGCATTGCGGATGCGCGCCCGGGGGCAGCGGAGGAGCCTCCGCGCCGGCGCGCGGCAACGTGCCGTCGAGCTCCTGCCGCCAGTGGGCCACGTCGCCGGCCGGCCCATAGCAATAAATCATGCGCAACGGCGCGGCGCCGGTGTTGGTGAGCTGATGAAACACGCGCGGCGGGATATACACCGCCTGGCCGGCGCTCACCATCTGGCGCTCTTCGCCCAGGCACATTTCGCCCGTGCCCTCCACGATGAAGTAGATCTCTTCCTGCTCCTGGTTATGCCAGGGCACCTGGCCGCCGTGGGGCTCGAGCGTGACGTTGCCCATGGAGAAGTTCTGCGCCTGGATGGGCGACATCCCGCCCACCAGGTTCTGCGTGCGGCGCCGCGCCGGGTAGCGCCGTCCCGCGATCTTGTTCAGGTCGGCGATGACCATGTCAGTCTCCCCAGAAGGTCAGGTACGGCGCGCCCTGCGCCACCCGCTGCACGTAAAGGGCGGCTTCCCGCGCGTGATAATCGCCCCACATGCTGGACTCCCCGCAGGGCGTTTTGCGACCCGGCGGGGTGTAGTCCCAGCCGTTGGGCCGATGATACACGCTGTGCAGGATCAGTCCGTGGTGCCGCGGGGCGGTGCTCAAGTAGGGCTCGTCAAGCAGCGTATCGAGCACGGTCAGCCCCGCCTGCCAATAACGCCGGCCTGCGGCGCCCAGGTAATGCCCCAGCCGCAACAGGCCCTGCGCCGCAATGGCCGCCGCGGAGCTGTCCACCGGCTCGTGCGGATTGAAGGGATCGGCCGGCCGCGCTTGCCAGCGCGCGATGCGGTGCAGTTGCGGCGCGCCGGTGTCCCAGTAGGGGATGCCGTCGGCGGCGGTGGCGCGCTGGACGTAGAAATCGCAGGTGGCGCGAGCCGCCTTCAGCAGCGCGGGCACAATCTTCGTGCGCTTCATGGCGCGCAGGAACTCCAGCAGTTCGGCGCAGCCCAGCATGGCCCAGGCCAGCCCGCGCGTCCACGTGCTGAAGGGCGAAAAGCCCTGCTGCGAATTGGGGCAGCGGAAGTTGCCGTCGTTCACGTTGAAGATGGCCTCGTGGGCCACGCGCCCGCGCACGTCGTACGCGTCGCGGCCTTCGCCGTAGAAAATGGAGTAGCGCGCCGTGGCCAGGGCGTGCTGCTCCAGCCGTTCCAGCAGGCTCACGCGCCGGTCATTCTCCTCCATCAGCGCGTGCCCCAGCCGGTGGGCTACGGCCAGCGACCGCAGGGTGCGCATGGTGTCCACAAAGAGCGAGTGCGGCCCGTTGAACGAATAGATGAATCCGCCGCCGGGGATGCGCGTCCAGCGGCGGGCCTGCGAGGCGCCGCTCACCTTCAGCGCCAGTTCGTAGAAACGCCGCGCCCAGGGCTCCTCCTCGATGCGCCCTTCGTTCATCAACCGGCGCAGGTTGCCGTAGGTGCTGACGTTGTTGAAGCCGTGATCATGAACTCCGAAATGGCTTACGTGGGGCGCCATCCGCCCGACGGTGTGGCGCCGCCCGGTTTCCAGGAAGTCGCGCTCCCCGGTGGCGTCGAACTGGAGAAGCGCCGACCCGTACTGGAAGCCCTGCGTCCATTCGGTCCACCCGCGCCGGGTGTAACGTCCGCGCGCGGTGAAGACCGGCGCGCCACGCCCCGCGCGAAAATCGCGTTCGATGCCCTGGATCTTCCGCGCGGAGAGCTGCCAGAAGCGCGGCAGCTTGCGCTCCACATCCGAAGGCCGGATTCGCGAATGGACTCTCATGCAAGCGACCGCGGCGTGCCGCGCTAATCTGCCAGAAACTTCCGCGCGCGCGCAAGCGCGGCGTCTCAGCCCGTGGTTTGCACAGGCGCCAGGAGGGCGCGGAAACGAGAGAGCGCCTGCTCCCCATCCGCGCCGGGCTGCGGCTCGAACGCGTGCGGCGGGAAGGACGCGGCGATGATCCGCCGCGCCTCGGCCAGCGACGGCGCCGCCCCGCTGCCCACCATCTGCATGGCCAGGTTGCCCAGCGCGGTGGCTTCCACCGGGCCGGCCAGCACGCGGCAACCGGTGGCATTGGCGGTGAACCGGTTCAACAGGTTGTTTTGCGCCCCGCCTCCCGCCACGCGAATCTCCCGGAACTTCGCGCCCGCCAGCGATTCGAGCGATTCCAGGACGCAGCGGTACTTCATCGCCAGGCTTTCCAGGATGGCGCGCGTGAACGCGCCGGGGCCGCGCGGCGCTGCCTGCCCCGTGCGCGCGCAAAAGCCGGCGATGGCCCCGGGCATGTCTTCCGGCCGCGCGAAGGAAGAGTCGTCCGGATCGATCCAGTGCTGGAACGGCTTTTCTCGCGCGGCCAGGTCCATAAGTTCTGGATAGGAAAACTCCGTTCCCCGTTCCGTCCAGGCGCGCCGGCAGCGCTCCAGCAGCCACATCCCGGCGATGTTCTTCAGCAGGCGCGTCGTGCCGCACGCGCCGCCTTCGTTGGTGAAGTTCAGCCGCAGCGATTCCGAGGTGATCACCGGGGCGGCCATTTCCACGCCCAGCAGCGACCAGGTGCCGGAGCTGAGCAGCGCCGTGGTCCCGCCGGAGTGCAGCGCGGCAAAGGCCGAGCCGGTGTCGTGGCAGGCGGGAGCAATCACCTGGGTCTGCGCCAGGGCGGGGTGGCCCGCGGCCATTTCCGCGCGCAGCGGCCCCAGCGCCGTCCCGGCCTCGACCAGCGGCGGCAGAAAGTGCGCGGGCACGCCCGCCCGGTCCAGCAATTCGCGCGACCATTGCCGCGCGCGCGCGTCCAGGAACTGCGTGGTTGAAGCATTGGTTCGCTCGCAGGCCACCCGCCCGGTCATCCAGTAATGGAACAGGTCCGGCATGGTGAGGAAGTGGCGCGCCCGGGCCAGCAATTCCGGAGTGTGTTCGGCGGCGGCCACCAACTGGTAGAGCGTATTGAACGGCAGGAACTGAATCCCCGTGATGCCGTAAATGGATTCCGCAGGAAGCCGCGCGAGCACCCGCTCCATCACCCCATGGTGACGCGTGTCGCGGTAATGCCGCGGGTTTTCGAGCAGCGCGCCGTCTTCCCCGAGCAGCGCGTAGTCCACGCCCCAGGTGTCCACGCCCACGGTGTCCAGCCGCTCGACGCCGTGCTCTCCGACCGACTGCAGCGCCGCCTGCACCTCCTGCCACAGGCGCGGAGCATTCCAGCGCAGGCCTTCCTCGCCCGGGAGAGGCTCATTCGCGAAGCGCCGGATTTCTTCCAGGGCCAGCTTCCCATTCCGCAGCCGCCCGAGCACGGCGCGACCGCTTTCCGCGCCCAAATCAATCGCCAGGAATGTACGCTCTTGCGACATCCACCTTCCCGCCTGCGGCGCCAACCGCGCCTGAAACCGGAGCAAACACTGGCACAAAACGCGCGCGATTGGCAAACGAGCGACCAGTTTTGTTTCTGCGGCGCGCGGGCCCACATCGCGCGTCGCCGGGAGCGATTTGCATCGTGTGTTATCATCCGGCACGTTTCGGGCGAGCGCGGTACCCCCGGGCTCCGGTGACATTCGCGTCCCACGTGGCGGGACGAGGGAGCTTTGCTGCGGCGCCTCACCGGGCGGCGCGCTCATCAGGGAACCAGCCATGAGCCAGGAATGCCAGCGCCAGCGCGTCTGTTTTCTCTTGCAGGTGAAGCCGGAGAAACTCGCCGAGTACCGGAAGCGCCATCGGGAAGTGTGGCCGGAGATGCGCGCGGCGCTGAGCGAAGCGGGGTGGCACAACTACTCGCTGTTCCTGCGGGAAGACGGGCTGCTGATCGGGTACGTGGAGACGCAGGACTTTCAAGGCGCGCTGTCGCGCATGGCCACCACCGACGTCAATCGCCGTTGGCAGGCGGAAATGGCCGAGTTCTTCGACGGGGTGAACGGGTCGCGCGCCGACGAGTACATGGTGCCCATCCCGGAAGTGTTCCACCTGCCGTAGGCCCGCCCGCGGCCCGCGAACGAACACCATGACCAATCCAGCGCCATCTCCCGCCACCACCCTGCAAGCCGCGCAATTCCTCGACCAGTTGTATGAGTTCGACCGCGAGCCGGTATCGCGCGACCGCCTGCTCGGCCCCGGCTACTTCGCCGGCTCGTTCTCCGGAGAGCACGTGGCGGCCACTGAATTCGTCATCGGCGTGCTCTTCGTCAACTGGGGCGCCAGCGTCCGCGACATCTTCCTGGGCCTGGCCCTGGGCAATCTGCTGGCCGTGCTCACTTGGACCCTGGTCTGCGCCCCCCTGGCCGTCGAAACGCGGCTGACGTTTTACTGGTATCTGCGGCGCATCGGCGGCCCTGCGCTCACTGTGATTTACAACGTCCTCAACGCCGCGCTCTTCTGCATCCTGGCCGGTTGCATGATCACCGTCTCCGCATCCGCCGTGCGCATCCCCTTCGGCATTCCCGCGCAGGTCAACTGGTACCCAAACGACGGGCGGTTCGTGGTGGTCGTTCTGGCCATCGGCGCCGTGGTGGTCACCCTGGCCATCCTGGGCTTCAAGAAGCTGGCCTCGTTTGCCACGGTGCTGTCCCCGTGGATGTTCCTGATGTTCGTCGCCGGGGCGGTGGTGGTGCTGCCCCGGCTGGCGCAAGAGGCTGGCGCCGCCTCATGGTTCGGCTTCGAGGCGCTGCGGGATATCGGGGAGCGCATCGTCTGGACCGGCCGCGCGCCCGACGGCAGCCCGCCGTTGGGCTTTTGGAAAGTGGCGGCCTTCGCCTGGATCTGTAACCTGGCCATGCACGGCGGCCTGGCGGATATGGCTCTTTTCCGCTTCGCGCGCAAGTCCAGCTATGGTCTCTGCTCCGCCTTCGGCATGTTTCTGGGGCACTACCTGGCGTGGATTTGCGCGGGGATGATGGGTGTGGGCGCCGCGCTCCTGTTGCAAACTCCCCTGGCCAGGCTCGACTCCGGCGACATCGCCTACCAGACGCTGGGCTGGTCCGGGGCGCTGGCGGTCATTGCCGCGGGGTGGACCACGTCGAACCCCACTCTGTATCGCGCCGGGCTGGCGCTGCAAGCGGTGACGCCCAACTGGTCGCGGGCGCGCATCACGCTGGCGGCCGGCGTGCTCACCACCATCGTGGCGTGCTTTCCGTTCGTGTTCACCCGGCTGCTGGACTTTGTCGGCCTCTACGGCCTGCTACTGGCGCCCATGGGCGCCGTGGTCTTGACGGAGCACTGGCTCTTCCCACGCCTCGGCCTGACGCGCTACTGGGCTGCGAGCCGCGTGCTGAACTGGCCTGCGCTGGTGGCCTGGGTGGTCGCAGTCGTTTTTGCTTTGGCGCTGGAGCGTGCCGGCATCCTGCACCTGTTCTTTCTCGCCATCCCTGTCTATGTGCTCACCGCTGCGCTTTACATCACCTTCGCCTCCCTTGCCGGGGCCAGGGGAAGCGCCGCGGGAGAAGCCGTCCCGGCGCCGCGCCCCTCCGCTTCGCGCGCGGCTCCGCCGCAGAAACCAACCGCCCAGCCCCGGCCCGCGTTGAGGCGGAGCAGCGGTCTCTTCGCGCTGGGCGCCCTGGCTTTCTGCTTATTCTTGCCCCTTCAGGTCGCGCTGCACGGCCAGCAGGACTTCGCAGACCGGCACGCGGCCATGAAGACCAGTCTCCTGACGGCCACGCTGGCGTACCTCGTGGCCGGCACGGTGTTCTATCATCAGTGGCAGAAGGAACATGACCGCGGCCCTGTCTAGTCCCGGGCAATCTCCGGCGGCTCCGTTCTGGCACGTGCGTTACCTGTGGGACGCCGCCGCCGCCGCCACGCTCTCGCCTGCCGAGCTGCTCGTCTATCGCTCGAACCTCCTCGGCGCCGACCAGCGCATCACCAACACCGGCGGCGGCAACACTTCCGCGAAAGTCATCGAGCGCGACCCGCTCACCGGCCGCGAGTTGGAAGTGCTGTGGGTGAAAGGCTCCGGAGGCGACCTGCGCACCAGCACGCTGGCCAATTTCGCCTCGCTCTATCAAGACAAACTGCTGGCGCTCCAGGCGGTGTACGCGGCCAGCGCGCCGCGCGGCCCCAAGTCTCCCGCCGAAGACCACATGGCGGGTCTCTTCCCGCACTGCGCCTTCAATCTGAACCCGCGCGCGCCTTCCATCGATACGCCGCTGCACAGCTTCCTCCCTGCGAAGCACGTGGATCACATGCACCCCAACGCGGTGATCTCCATCGCCGCGGCGCGGCGCGCCCGCGAGCTGACCGCAGAGATCTTCGGCGAAGAAGTGGCCTGGACGCCGTGGCTGCGCCCGGGCTTCGAGCTGGGTCTCGAGCTCCAGCGCATCGCCGCATCGAACCCCGGGGTCCGCGGCGTGGTGCTGGGCCAGCACGGCTTGATCAACTGGGCCGGGTCCAGCAGAGAATGCTACGAGCTGACCCTGGGCCTTATCGAAAAGGCGGCACGGTTCATCGAAGCCCGCGACCAAGGCGCGGCGACCTTCGGCGGCGCCAAGTACCAATCGTTGCCCGTCGCGCGCCGCCACGAAGTCCTCGGCGAGATTCTCCCCTGGCTCCGCGGGCAAATCTCGCAGGAGCAGCGCTTCGTCGGCACAGTGCAGTCAGACGACGCCATGCTGCGCTTCGTCAACAGCCAGGACGCGGCGCGGCTGGCCGGACGGGGCACTTCCTGCCCGGACCATTTCCTGCGCACCAAGATCAAGCCGCTCTATGTGGATTGGAACCCGCAAACCGAAGACGCGAACGCGTTGCAGGAGAGGCTCACCACCGGGCTCGCGCAGTACCGCGCCGATTACGCCGCCTACTACCAGCGTTGCAAGCGCGCGGACTCTCCGGCCATGCGCGACCCCAATCCCACGGTGATCCTGATCCCCGGGATGGGGATGATTGCCTGGGGCAAGGACAAGAGCGAGTCGCGCGTCACTGCGGAGTTCTACAACTGCGCGGTGGAGGTGGTGCGCGGCGCCGAAGCGGTAGATGAATACGTCGCCTTGCCGCAGCAGGAGGCCTTCGACATCGAGTACTGGCTGCTCGAAGAAGCCAAGCTCCGCCGCATGCCCCCGGAGAAAGAGCTGGCGCGGCGTATCGTCGTCGTCGTGGGTGCGGGCAGCGGCATCGGCCGCGCCGTGGCGCTCCGCCTGGCGCACGCGGGCGCGCACGTGGTGTGCGCCGACGTGGACGAATCCGCGGCGCAGGCCACTGCGAAAGAGCTCACTGATTTGCGCGGGTCCGGTATCGGCGTGGCCGGCGCGGGAATCTCCGGGTGCGGCCCGGCCATCGCCCTGCGCGCGGACCTCACCGACCGCTGCAGCGTGCGCGAACTGCTTCTGCGAACCGTGCTGGCCTACGGCGGGCTCGACTCCATCGTGGTCACCGCGGGCATTTTTCCCGCGCCGGACGCCGCCGGCCGCATTACCGACGAGCAGTGGCGCCAGACCTTCGACGTCAACGTGCGCGGCAGCTACGTGCTGGCCGACGAAGCGCGCGCGCTGTGGGCCCGGCAGGGGTTGCGCGGCAGCCTGGTGCTGACCACCAGCGTCAACGCCGTGGTGTCCAAGAAAGGCTCGGTGGCTTACGACACTTCCAAGGCCGCGGCCAATCACCTGGTGCGCGAATTGGCCGTGGAGCTCGCGCCCCTGGTGCGCGTGAATGGCCTGGCGCCCGCCACGGTGGTCGCCGGGTCAGCGATGTTCCCGCGCGACCGTGTCATCGCTTCGCTCGCCAAGTACGGATTGCCGTGGCAGGAGTCCGAAGATACCGAGGCATTGCGCGCGCGCCTCGCTGATTTCTACGCCCAGCGCACCCTCACCAAAGCCGCCATCACCCCGGAGGACCAGGCCGAAGCCGCGTACTTCCTTATCTCCGACCGCTCCGCAAAGATCACCGGGCAAATCCTCGTTGTGGACGGTGGCCTGCAAGAAGCCTTCCTGCGCTAACTGTGGGACAGACCTCCAGGTCTGTCCTTCGCCAATCGGCCAGGTCTCCTTGGCTCACGGCACCACGCAGAATTACCGCCTGCTGGGTTCTGAGGACAGGGGAACTGAGGGTGCGGCCCTGGTCAACGTCTGGGTACATTGGCGGTGGACGGACCCGGAGGTCTGTCCACAGGAAGGCGATTACGCGTAGCTCGAAGCACCGGCGGCATTTTTCTTGCTGCGTTCGGCGGTGATGCGTTCGAGGTAGCCGCTCGCGCGGAAAGCGGCCAGCGGCTCTTCGGGCAGGTTGCGCGCGCGGGCCCAGTCGCGAATCGCCGGGCGCACGTCGGTGGAGAAAGCGTCCTTCAAGCAATTCTCTGCGTCCACCAGCGCGCTGTGCGCCTGGGCCTCCGCCAGGCGCGCGTGGTCCACCAGCGAGGCCTTGGCATAAAGCTCCTGCGCGGTGGTCACCGTCTGGATCATGGCTTCAATTTTACCTTTCAAGTTGTGCGACTGGTCCACCATGTAGGCAATGGCGGCGCGCAGCTTCGTCTCCCACTCGAAGAAGAGAATCTCGTGGAAGATGCGGAAGACCTGGTACGGGTCAATCGAGCCGAGGGTCAGGTCGTCGTCGGCGTAGCGGCGATCGTTGAAGTGGAAGCCGCCCAGCATGCCGTCGCGCAGCAGCCACGCCACAATCTGCTCGATGTTTTGTGACGGGTAGTGGTGCCCGGTATCCACCAGCACGCGCGCTGCCGGCCCCGCCGCCCGCGCCAGCAGCAACGCCATGCCCCAGTCGCCGATGTCGGTGTGGTAGAACGCCGGTTCGAACGGCTTGTACTCGACCAGCATGCGCTGGCCCGGTCCCAGCCGTCCGTGCAGTTGGCGCAGGCCCTCCTCGAACCAGGCGCGGCGCTGCCGCAGGTTGGCCGTCCCCGGGTAGTTCGAGCCGTCGGCGAACCACAGCGACACGTCGCGCGAGCCCAGCTTCTTCGCGATCTCCGCGCACTGTAGCAGGTGCTCGAGCGCGGCCGCGCGCACAGCGGCGTCGGGATTGCCCAGCGAGCCGTGCTTGTACATCTGGTCCTGAAAAACGTTGGGGTTGACGGAGCCGGGTTTGACGCCGTAGCGCGCGGCCAGCTCGTTCACCGCGCCCACGCTGGCCGGCCCCTCCGGCAAGTCCCACAACACGTGCAGCGCGATGGTCGGACACGCGCCGGTCAGCTTGTGCACCTGGCCCGCGTCGCTGAACTTCTCCTCGATGCTGGTGGCCGCTGCGGGCTGGAGGAACTTCCCGAAGCGCGTCCCGGTGTTGGCGAAGCCCCACGACGGCAGCTCAATGCAGAAAGCGTCGAGCGCCCGGGCAATGGTTTCCGTCCTGGCTGAAGCCAGCGTCATCGTCGAGCAGCAGCGCGCACAGGGTCGCTGGATTAGCGTCGGCCCGAATCTCCGCGCGGGCCAGAGACTCTACGCGCTTTTTCGCGCCGCATCAACCAACCTTACCTGGAGGGGTGTCGTAGGGGCGGCTTTACGCCGCCCAAAACCAAGAGGGGCAGGATACCCCCCCTGCGCCTGGCAGTGGTCGCGGTCAGCGGTAGGCTGCGGCGAATTCTTTGAACGCGGCTTCGCCTGAATCCGCGGAGGCCATTTCGTTGCGGATGAGGATGCGGTAGCGGAAGGTGACGCTCTTCTTCGGCGCCAGCGCGAAGTTCAGCTCGTCCTTGCCGTCGGAAAAGGCGGCGGGGCCCAGCGGGTTGGCGGCGAAGAGCCCGTAGCCGCGCGCGTGCCAGTAGGTTGGGTAACCGGGGTTCTTCGGGTGGTCGAGGATGAGAATCGTCACCGGCTCTTCGCCCACTTTGCCGGAGAGCGCGCACCAGCGGCCGGTGGTGCCCCAGGCGGCGTCGCCCTGCCGGCCTTCGCTGGTGAGGTACACACCGTTGACGCCGGTGTTGTCCATGGTGGCCACTTTCGTGGCCCGGCCGCTCGCGTCGGTGAAAATCTCCGGGCGCGTGGAGGGAGCTTCCAGCGCGCGCGTCACGCGCATTCCCAGCATGCCCTCCTTGTTGTCTTTGAACAGCACTCTCTCGCTTAGCGCGGTCAGTTTGGTCAAGCGGTCTATGCTGCGCCAGCCAGCGCCGCCGCGAAAGATGAGTCTGGTCCGCTCGCGCAACAGCACTTTGTTCTCCGGCGTCACCCATTCCGTTTCCACTTCCAGTTCACCACGGACCTTCCCGCCCCTGGCCCTGACGATGCGCCGGTGCACCACCGTGCCCATCTTGTGCCGGTCCTCCGGCTTGATGGCCTCGGAGTTGTTCCAAAAGTCCAGGCCGTTCACGTCGCCGTAGTTGAACCAGTGGCCGGCCTGATGCGGATGGTCCACGCGCTCCCCGGCCCGCGGCTCCAGCGGGAAGCCGCGCGTCACCGGCGTGCCCCGGGCCGTGCGCAACGGGAAGAGCACCGGCTTTTTCAGCGTGGCGGGCCAGATATAGGAGGTGAAGGGCCTGCCGTCCACGGTGACCTCGGCGCGCCGCTCCGCTTCCTTCACGGTGATCTCCACGCGCCCCTGTGCCGCAGCCGCCGCGCAAGCGGCCAACGCCAGCGCGCAAGCGGCGGCGGTCCTGCCCATTGAAGCCATGCGGCTGCTCCTGTTTATTTCGCCCCCACCACCACGTCCTGCTTGGCATCGTTGAAGCCGATGCGTTGCCCCGTCTGAATCGCCGCGATGGTCATGCACAGCGCCACGCTGTGGCTGTAACCGGCCTCGATGTCCGCATTGGGCGTCTTGCGGTTGCGCACGCACTCCATCCAGTTACGGACGTTGGCCACCGTCGAGCTGTCCGCCCCGGTAGTGGCTTCGGCGGAAGCGCCTGCGGACTCTTGCGTCAGCGTCCGCTCCGGCAGCAGGTTGGCCTTCATGTCCATTTCACGAGCCAGCCGTTCGGTCAGCCCGCCCTCGGGCGTCACACGGTTGCGGTCCAGGTCCAGCGTGCCGCCATTCGAGTAATACACTTCCTTGACGCCTCCGGCGGCGTTGGTCATGCGCGAGGAATAGATCACTTGAAAGCCCTTACCGGGATCGTTCAGCGGGCCGTAGTCGAACACCGCGGTCATGGTGTCCCAGTTCTTGCGCCCGTCCTTCCACAGATAGACCCCGCCGTTGGCCACCACGCTGCGCGGCCGCGGCAGCCCGGTGAACCAGTGTACCGTGTCAATCTGGTGCACCATCCACTGGTCGGGGATGCCGCTCGAGTACGGCCAGAACAACCGGAACTCCAGGTACTTCCGCGCATCGAAGGGCGCCGCCGGCCGGTTCAGCAGATACCGCTTCCAATCCGTGTCTTCCGCCCGCAGTGTGGGCACCACCCGCGGCCGCCGCCAGCGCCCGGGCTGGTTGACGTTCCAGATCAGCTCCACCATCACGATGTCGCCGAACTGCCCGGACTGGATGAAGTCGCACGCCTTTTGATAGACCGGCGTGCTGCGCCGCTGCGTTCCGATGGCCACCACCTGGTTGCTCTTCTTGGTCGCATTGCGCACGGCCCGCGCGTCGGCCATGGTGTTGGCCAGCGGCTTTTCCACGTAGGCGTCGCGGCCGGCCTCCACTGCCTCCACCCCGTGCAGCGCGTGCTGGAAGTCCGCCGTGCCGATGAACACCGCCTGCACGTCCTGGTTGCGGTATAGCTCCTCATTGTTGCGGGCCATGGCGATTTTCCGCCCCGTCAGCTTCTCGATGCCGGCCGCCCCTTCCTCGCGCCGTTTGTTCCAGATGTCGCTGATGCCGGTGAACTCGAAGTTCAGCTCCGGCGCGAGTTGCAGGAATGCCGGGACGAGCGAGCTGCGCGTGCGGTCGGAGTAACCCACAATGCCCACGCCGATGCGGTCGTTGGCGCCCGGAATCCGCGAGTAGCTCCCGGCCGGCGCCCCCAGCGCCGTGCCGGCCATTCCTGCGCCCGCCAGTTTCAAGAACTCGCGCCGCGCCGTCCTCTCGTTTCTCATTTTCACCTCCGTATGGGCAGCCCGCCGGACCCGCCGCCGCGAAAAAGCCGCGGCCGTCTTTGCAGGGTGCAGAACAACCCGCTCGGGGTCATTGCGGGCGAAGCGAGGAATCTGCATTTGGCTCGTTTCCGAGGAACATGCAGATTCCCCGGCCCGCTGCGCGGGCCTGGGAATGGCACGAGGGAGTTCTTCAGCAGCCTGTTAGATCCTGAAGCCCTGTCCCTCCAGGTACTTCTTGCTGATGGCGCCGCACTCCTTTGGCGTGCGGGCTGGATCGGTCACCGCGTCCAGTTCGACGATGGCCCAGCCGTGAAACGCCGCTTTCTTCAACGCGGCGAACACGCCGGGCAAGTCCACGCGCCCGCGCCCCAGCTCAACGAAGCGGTAGTCACGCCCGCCGGGCCCCGCCGGAGTCACCGCCTCCACGTCCTTGATGTGCAGAAAGAGCAGACGCGTCTGGTGGCGCTCGATGGCCTTCGCCGGATTGCCGCCGCCCTGGAGATAGTGCGCCACGTCCAGCTCCAGTTTGGCGTAACGGTTGTCCGCGGCCTCCAGCACCCAGTCCACTTCCTCGGGCCTCTCCCCGATGGCGTTCATGTGGTTGTGATAACCGAGCGGAATCCCCAGGTCCGCGGTCCGCCTGCCCAGCTCCGTCATCAACCGGCCCAGCTTGCGGTAGTCCTCGCGCAGCAGCGGGCGCCTGGGCCGCGCGTCGGTCACTTGCAGATAGAGTCCGCCCACGTCTCTCGCGAACCGGGCGTGCGCCGCGTGCTTGGCGATTTCGTCCGCTTGCGGCGCCTCGATGTTCAGGTTGCCGCTCGAGAGCGCCACCATCGTGAGACGGTGTCGCGCGAGCAGATCGCGCAACTCGCCCGGATTCGCGCCAAAGTCGCGCACCGCGCTGGCGCGCAACTGGATCCCGCGGAAACCCAGCGCGGCTACGTCCTCCATGGCCTGGCGATCATTCCCGCCCCAGGTGATCGCCGCATAGCCGAATCGAATCTGCGGTCCGTCGGCCGATGCCGGGAGCATGGCCCCGGCCATCGAGGCGCCGGCGGCCGCCAGGAACTGCCGGCGGCTCAGGGCCCAGCCGCGCATTGGACGCCCGACCGTCATCACGGGAGAACGTTCGCCCGCGATTCTAACAGAGAGCGCAAATGGCGGAACACAGTTCGTGGCCGGCGCGAAGCGCTTTTCGTCCAATGAAATAGCGGGTTCCCGCGTTCCGCGTCTTGCCAGATGGGACGACGCTCCGCCGCTTCTCCTGCCGCGCGCTCTTCAATTCCTGCGTCCCGCGTCCGCACTTTGTGGCAGAATCCACCCCCAGTGAGCTTCGTCGAGCAATTCGCCGCGGCCGCGCGCAACTCCGCGGCCACTGTCGAGCGCGTCCCGCGCACCGCGGAGGCCATCGCATCCGCCGTCGAACGGCTGCTGCCGCCGGGCGCGCGCGTCGTGGTGAGCGACCCGCGCAACCTCCCCGTGGAGCTTTTCGCAGCCTGCGCGCGGCTGCCCGGCGTCTTCGCCGAGCGGTCCCGGAGCGCGCTGGCCGCCGCGGACGTGGGCGTTACCGAGGCCTTCGCCGGCGTGGCCCGCACCGGATCGCTGTGCGTGGAAGTGGACGCGGGCTGCACAGGCTATGCCAGCCTGCTGGTGCGGCTTCACGTGGCCGTGCTGGCCGAACAGAACATCGTGGAGCGCCCCGGCGACCTTTTCCGCGCCGATCGCCTCGGCGGGGAAGGCTTGCGGCGCAACTTCGTCTTCATCACCGGGCCCAGCGCCACCGCGGACATGGGGCCGCTGGTGCGCGGCGTTCACGGTCCACACCAATTGCACATCCTCCTCGTTCGAGGAGCCGGGACGGCATCTTCTCCTCCCGCGCAGGTCCTTGCATGACCGGCCACGCGCCAGGCCCCGATTCTCCCCGCGCCGTCGCCAGCAAGCGCGACCGGCGCAACCTGCTCGCGGCCATCCGCATGGCCCTGCGCGTGGAAAGCGCCGCCGTTCGCCACAACACCCAGACCTTCAACCGCGGCCGCTACGCGGCGGTGGCCGCGCTGCCGGATTACGACGCGCTCAAAGACCGGGCCCGCGGCATCAAAGAGCTGTCCATCAAGCGCCTGCCGGAGCTGGTGACCACGCTGGAAGCCAGCGTGAAGCACAATGGCGGCTGCTTTTTCCTGGCGCCGGACGCCACCGCGGCTTGCCGCTACATCAGCGATGTGTGCCGCGCCGCGGGCGCGCGCCGGGTGGTCAAGGGCAAGAGCATGACCAGCGAGGAAGTGGGGCTGAACCGCGCGCTCGAAGCGCATGGCATGGAAGTGGCGGAGACCGACTTGGCGGAGTTCATCTTACAGGCCGCCGACGAGCAGCCCTCCCACATCATCGCCCCCGCCGTCCACTACAGCCGCGAGCGCATCACCGCGCTGTTCCAGCGCGTGTTCCGTTGCGCCGAGCCCCTCGACACCGGCGAAGCGCTCACCGTCTTCGCCCGTGAACGGCTGCGCGAAAAGTTCCTGGCCGCCGGCGCCGGCATCTCCGGCGCCAATTTCATCGCCGCCGACACGGCTACCCTGGTGCTGGTCGAGAGCGAGGCCAATATCCGCATGACCTCGCTCATGCCGCCGTTGTACATCGTTATCGCCGGCGTCGAGAAACTCGTCCCTACGCGCGCGGACCTGGCGCCCTTCATCGAACTGCTGGCCGCCAGCGGCACCGGGCAGCCCATGACGTCCTACACCAGCGTCATCAGCCCACCGCTGAACCACGCGCCGGTACTCACCGCCGGCCCCGCGCCGCCGCCGCGCCAATTCCACCTGGTGATGGTGGACAACGGCCGGCTGAAGATGCGGGACGATCCCGTGATGCGCGAAGCCCTGTACTGCGTTCGGTGCAGCGCCTGCCTCAACTCCTGCGCCAATTTCCAAACCGTCGGCGGCCACGCCTTCGGCGGCGAAACCTACAGCGGCGGTATCGGCGGCGCTTGGGAAGCGGGCACGCGGGGACTGGAGAGCGCGCGTTTCGCCGAATTGTGCACCGGCTGCTCGCGCTGCGTGCCGCAGTGCCCGGTGCGCATTGACATTCCCTGGCTGAACACGGTGCTGCGCTCCCGGCTGGCCCAACAGGACGCGCGCGCCCCCGGCGTTCTCGGCGCTTCCCCGCAAAAGCAGTTCTTCGGCCGTTACGACGCGGCGGCCAAATGGGCTTCGCGGCTGGCAGCCGCGGTGAACGCTGTGAGCGCGCTCTCGATCACCCGCGTGGCGCTCGAAATGCTCTTCAGCGTGGACCGGCGGAGGCTGCTGCCGCGCTTCGCCGCGCACACCCTGAGGGAATCCGCTCCTCGCAAACCGCGCGCCGCGGCTGCCGCAAAGAGGGTCGTGCTGTTCGCCGATGTTTTCACCAATTACCACTCGCCGGAGCGGGGGCTGGCCACGCGAAGATTACTGAGCGCAATGGGGGTGGACGTGGTGGTCAGCGACCCTTCGCCCGACGGCCGCGCCTCGTTCTCCCAGGGCTTGCTGGACACGGCCGCGGTGCAGGCCCGCGCCACGGCTGCCCTCTTGAAGGACTACCTCGACGAAGGGCGCGACATCATCGTGGTCGAGCCCAGCGTGCTGGCCATGTTCCGGATGGAGTACCGTCACCTGCTCGACCGCCCGGAGGAAAGCGGGCTGCTGGCCGAGCTCCGCGCGCGGTCGTTCGATCCCTGTGAGCACCTTTGGCGGTTGCTGCAAGAGCGCGGCCTCGACCCAGCCGGCGTTTTTCCTGCGGCGGGCGACCCGCGCGTCAACAGGCTCTTCCTCCACGCCCACTGCCAGCAGCGCACCATCGGCGCCGCCGCGCCCACCGAAGCGCTGCTGCGCGCCTGCGGTTTCGACGTGGTCAGCTCGCAGGTGGAGTGCTGCGGGATGGCCGGGAGTTTCGGCTACAAGAAAGAGTTCTACGAATTGAGCATGGCCGTCGCGGAAGACTTGTTCGCGCAGGTGCGCCGCGCGGAACGGGACGGGCCCCGCACGCTGGTTGCTTCCGGCACATCGTGCGTCGAGCAGCTTCAAGCCGGCTTCGCGCGAAAGGTGTTTCACCCGATGGAACTGCTGGCGGGCATGGTGCAGGCCGGCGCCATCACGGAGGAATAGTGCAATGGCCGCGAACTTCCCGGATCGCCGCGCTTGGATTCAGCAGCTTGCGATGGGCGCTGTGGCGCTGCCTGCCGGTGCAGCGGCGGCAGAGCCGCTCTTTGGCTACGCGCCCCAGGCGCAAAAAGCCACGGCAGCGGGGAGACCCGCGCCCGCGCCCGGGCTCTTCAACGTGCGAGACTTCGGCGCGGCGCCCGACGGCAAATCCCTGTGTACGGCGGCCATAGCCCGCGCCGTGGACGCGGCAGCGCGCGTCGGCGGCGGCAAAGTCTTCGTCCCGCCCGGCCAATACCTTACCGGGCCCGTCTTTCTCCGGAGCAACCTCGAGTTCGAAGTGATGACCGGGGCCACGCTGATCGCCGCGCACGACTTGAAGGACTACCCCACCGTCGCCGGCCGCTGGGAGGGAATCAACCGCACCGTGTACGCTTCGCTGTTCACGGGCACGGACCTTGAGAACGTGACCATCTCCGGCGGCGGCGTGCTGGAAGGTCAGGGCGAGTTCTGGTGGGAGATGCAGCGCAAGACCTTCGCGCTGCGCCGCTCCCTGGGCCTCGAAGGCCGCGAGCCGGAGAATCCCCCGGATGCGCCCCTGCGCTGGCCCCGCCCCCGCATGATCCACTTGATCCGCTGCCGCAACGTGCGCATCAGCGGCCTCACCCTCCAGAACTCGCCGTCATGGAACGTGCACCCGGTGCTGTGCCAGGAAGTGTGGATGGACGGCCTGCGCATCCTGAGCCACGAAGATTCCATGAACACCGACGGGATTGACCCCGACTCCTGCTCGAACGTCATCATCTCCGACTGCTTCCTCAACGTGGGCGACGACTGCATCGTCATCAAGTCCGGCTACCGCTACCAGCCCGGCAACCCTTACCCGCCCTGCGAGAACATCGTGGTGAGCAACTGCGTGTTCAAGGAGGGCCACGGCGGCGTGGTGATCGGCAGCGAAACCGCGGGCGGCGTGCGCAATGTGGCCATCAGCAACTGCGTGTGCGACGGCACCGACCGCGGCCTGCGCTTCAAGACCGGACGCGGCCGCGGCAACGTGGTGGAAAACGTCCGCGCCTGCAACGTCGTTATGCGCGACATCGCCCAGGCCGCCATCGAAGTCCAGATGTTCTACGACCCCGCGGAGCGCTCCCGTCCCGCTCCCTTCAATGAGTTCACCCCCACCTTCCGCAACTTCCACTTCAGCGACATCGTCGTGGCCAGCGCCCGCCGCGCCATGCTGGTCGAGGGCCTGCCGGAGAGCCCCGTGCAGTCGCTCAGCGTGCGCAACCTGGAGGTGCAGTCGGCGCAGAGCGGCATCCTGTGCTCCACGGTGCGCGGCCTGGCGCTCGAGAACGTGACCGTGCGCGCGTCCTCCGGCGTGCCCGTGGCCCTGAGTGACGTGCACGACCTGGACCTGCGCCGCGTCCGCAGCGCCGGCTCCGGCAGAGAACCGGCCATTCGCCTTGAACGCGTGCAGTCCGCCATGGTGGAATCCTGCTCCGCCGCAGAAGGGCCGCCCGCGCTGGTGGAAGTGCGCGGCAGCGAGTGCCGCGATATCTCCCTCGCGCTCAACCGGCCTCCCGCAGGCGCGCAGGAGTTGGCGCTGGCGGGCGGCGCTGAAGCCGCTGCCGTAACGCGCCGCGCATAGCGGTACAATGGTGTGGGTCCGTGCAAGGACGCGTGCTCCAACTCGATGCCCGCGATAACGTCCTTATCGCTCTGGCCGATTTGCATGAGAGTGAATCGGTTGCTCACCTCGGCCAGAACTACGCGCTGGCCACCGACGTTCCCGCCAAGCACAAGTTCGCCACCCGCGACCTGGCCTCGGGCGATGCCGTGACGATGTATGGCGTGCTGGTGGGCCGGGCCTGCATGCCCATCGCCCGCGGCGAGGTCCTCACCACGCGCAACCTGCGCCACGATTCCGCCGCCTACGGCGATTCCTGGGATCCCTTGCCGTGGCGCGCGCCCGAGGTTTCCCGCTGGCGAGACGTGACCTTTCCCGGCTTCCACCGCCCGGGCGGCGCCGTGGGTACGCGCAACTATTGGATCGTCATCCCCTTGGTCTTTTGCGAGAACCGCAACCTGCTGGTGCTCAAGCAGGCCTTCGAGGAAGAGCTGGGCTTCACACCCCCGCAAATCTACCGCCGCCACGTGGCCGAGATGCTCCGCCTGCACCGTGAGGGCCGGGGCACAGAGCTGAAGGACTTTGCTTTCTCCGCGAGCGATGCGCCGCCGGCCGCCCCGCGCGCCTTCCCCCACGTAGATGGCATCAAGTTCCTCCTGCACCAGGGCGGCTGCGGCGGCACGCGCGAGGACGCCGAGAATCTCTGCGGCCTGCTGGCGGACTACATCCTGCACCCCAACGTGGCCGGCGCCACCGTGCTCAGCCTGGGCTGCCAGAACGCGCAGGTCGCCATGCTGCGCGAGCAACTCGCGCGCCGCGCGCCGAAAGTGGAGAAGCCGCTGCTCATCTTCGAGCAGCAACAGAGCGGCTCGGAAGCGGCCATGCTCTCCGCCGCCGTGCGCGACACCTTCCGTGGCCTGGTCGAGGCCGACAAGGCCACCCGCGCGCCCGCCCCGCTTTCCCGGTTGTGCGTCGGGCTCAAGTGCGGCGGCTCCGACGGTTTCTCCGGCATCAGCGCCAACCCCGCCATCGGCTACACCGCCGACTTGCTCGCTGCCCTCGGCGGCGCCGGCATCCTCTCCGAGTTCCCCGAGCTGTGCGGCGTCGAGCAGGAGCTGATCAACCGCAGCGTGCGCAAAGAGGTGGGCGACCGCTTCGTCCAGTTGATGCGCGACTACGCCGCGCGCGCGCAGTCCGTCCGCACCAGCTTCGCCTTCAACCCTTCGCCCGGCAACATCCGCGACGGCCTCATCACCGACGCCATGAAGTCCGCCGGCGCAGCCAAGAAAGGCGGGGCCTCCCCGGTGACCGCGGTGCTGGATTACCCCGAGCGCGTCCGCGAGGCCGGCCTGAACCTGCTGTGTACGCCGGGCAACGACGTCGAGTGCGTTACCGCGCAGGTCGGCGCGGGCGCCAACGTGGTGCTCTTCACCACCGGCCTGGGCACGCCCACCGGTAACCCCGTCGCGCCGGTGATCAAGCTCTCCTCCAATTCCTCTCTCGCGGCGCGCATGGCCGATATCATTGACTTCGATTGTGGCCCCATCGTGGCGGGCGCCCTCTCCATCACCGAGGCCGGCGAGAGAATCCTCGACCTGGTCGCCCAGGTTGCCGGCGGCGCGGTGCGCACTAAGGCGGAGCAACTCTGTCAAGACGACTTCATCCCCTGGAAACGGGGGATATCTCTGTAGGACAGACCTCCAGGACGGTCCAGCACTCAGATGCCGAAGCCTGAATTGCCCGCGCAAGCAGCAGGCCTGCCTGTCAGCAACCGGGCGCCGGACGGACCTGGAGGTCTGTCCTGCTGCCGCGCTTGACAAGGATTCGCGTGCGGGTTCATCCTCGCCGCAGGGACGGAAATGGAACGCCGTCCCACGGTATGGGATTCGTCCACGACGACTTCTTGCTGCACTCCGAGCCGGCGCGCCGTCTCTACCACGGCTTTGCCGCCCCCGAACCCATCCTCGACTATCACGGGCATCTGCCGCCCGCCGACATCGCCCGCGACCGCCGCTTCCAGGACCTCTTTGAAATCTGGCTCGAAGGCGATCACTACAAGTGGCGCGCCATGCGCGCCAACGGCGTGGCCGAGCGCTACTGCACCGGCGACGCTCCGCCGCATGACAAGTTCCTGGCCTGGGCCCGCACCGTCCCGCACACGCTGCGCAATCCGCTGTATCACTGGACGCACCTGGAGTTGCAGCGCTACTTCGGCATCGAAGAGCTGCTCAGCGAAAGCACCGCCCGCAGCGTGTGGGAGCGCGCCAGCGCCGCCCTGGCCTCCGGCGAGCTGACTACGCGCGGCATCCTGCGCAAGTTCCGGGTGCAGGCCCTGTGCACCACCGATGACCCCTGCGACGATCTGGCGCACCACAAGACCATCGCCGCTTCGGAGAAGGCCTTTCGCATCTTTCCCACCTTTCGTCCGGACAAGGCCCTGGCCGCCGACCACCCCGCCATGTTTGCCGCTTGGGTCGAGCGCCTGGCCGCCACCGCCAATACCACCATTACCTCCTTGCGCGACTTTCAGGACGCGCTCTCAAAGCGCCACGATTACTTCCACTCGCTCGGCGGGCGCCTCTCCGACCACGGCATCAACCGTTGCTTCGCCGACGACTGCACCGAGCAGGAGGCCGCCCGCATCTTCGACCGGGCCCGCGCCGGTCAGGCTGCTTCCCCCGCCGAGCACCGCAAGTTCGCGTCTTTCCTCATGCTCTTCTTCGGCCGGCTGGACGCGGAGAAGGGCTGGACCAAGCAGCTCCACGTCGGCGCGCGCCGCAACTCCAACACGCGCCGCACCCGCGAGCTCGGCCCGGACACCGGCTTCGACTCCATCGGCGACTGGCCGCAGGTTGACGCGCTGTGCGGCTACCTCGACCGGCTCGACCAGCAGAATGCGCTGCCCAAGACCATCGTGTACAACCTGAACCCCGCGGACAACTACGCCGTCGCCACCGCCATCGGGAATTACCAGGACGGCTCGGTAGCCGGCAAAATCCAGTTCGGCGGCGCCTGGTGGTTCCTGGACCAGAAGGAAGCCATCGAGTGGCAGTTGAACGCGCTCTCCCATGTCGGCCTGCTCTCGCGCTTCGTGGGCATGCTCACCGACTCGCGCTCCTTCATGTCTTTTCCGCGTCACGAGTACTTCCGCCGCGTCCTGTGCGACCTCCTGGGCCGGGATATCGAGCGCGGCGAAATCCCCGGCGACGAGCGCCTGGTGGGAGAAATGGTGCGCAACATCTGTTTTGGCAACGCCCGCGAGTACCTGGGCCTGGAATTGCCCAGCGGTGTGCCCGCCCGCGGAGAGGCTGTGGCCGTTCGTTGAAGCGGCCGGGGAGACCATGAGCCTTTCACGCCGCGATTTCCTGATGGCCGCGCAGGTACCTCCTGCCCCGGGCCAGGAGCCCGCGCCCCAGCCGCGCCCGGAAGCGCCCCTGCTGCCTTCCGCGGCCCTGCCTTATGATCAGCTTCCGGGAGCGTACCGGCAAGCCATGCAACGCGCGCGCATCATCTTCGGCGTTCTGCTGTCCCTGGCAGCCGGCGTTCTTTGGGCGCAGGAGGCAGGCCCGCGCCTCTTCAGCCAGACGCGCCCGGCCATGGGCGCTTCCTTCACCATTCACCTGTACGCCGCCGACCAGCGCCGCGCCGCCGCGCTCTTCGATATGGCCTTCGAGGAAGTCGAGCGCGTCGAGGCCCTGCTGAGCAACTACCGCCCGTCGAGCGAGCTCTCCCGCATCAACCGCGAAGCCGCGCGCGCGCCCGTGGTCACGGACCCGGAGATGTTCGCCTTCCTCGAGGAGGCCTTCGGCCTCAGCCGCCGCAGCGAGGGCGCCTTCGACATCACCGTCGGGCCACTGGCCCGCGCCTGGGGCTTTTTCCGCGGCGCGGGGCGCTTGCCCACGCGCGTGGAACTGGCCGCGGCGCGCCGCGCGGTGGGCTGGCGCAAGGTGCAACTGGACTCCACCGCGCGCACTGTCCGCTTTCTCGCCCCCGGTGTGCAACTCGATCCCGGCGCCATCGGCAAGGGCTACGCCGTGGACCGCGTCATTGCCCTATTGCGCGATGCCGGCGTTGAGTCCGCGCTGGTGGACGCCGCTTCCAGCACCCTGGCCGCGCTGGGCGCCCCGCCAGGCCAGCCGGGCTGGCGCGTGCATGTGCCCCGGCCCGGCGGCCGCGCGCCATCCATCTCCACCGTGCTTCTACGGGACCTTTCGCTCTCCACCTCCGGCAGCACCGCGCAGTTCTTCCGCGCCGGCGGGCGCACCTACAGCCACATCTTCGACCCGCGCACCGGCCGCCCGGTCGAAGGCATCTTGCAGGACACGGTGGTGGCCCCCAGCGCCGCTGCCAGCGACGCGCTCTCCACGGCGCTTTTCGTCCTCGGTCCCGAGGCCGGAAGGAAGCTGCTGGGGGACGTTCACGGCGCGCGCGCTTTGTGGGTGGTGGGCGAGCCCGGGGCGCCGCGGCTGATCACCTGGAACTGGCCGTCGCCCGCCGCGTTCGCCGCGGCCGCGGCGCCGCGCCCGCCGGCTTCGTCCGTGCTCCCGGAATCCCGTGCAAGGAGGCGTCACCCATGATCCACCGCCGTAGGTTTCTCGAAACCGCCGCCGGCGCCGCCGCGGCCTCCGCCCTCGTTCCGGGCGCTCCTGCGCAGGCCAAGACGCCCCCTTCGGACCGCATCCGCATCGGCATCATCGGCGCGGGCAGCCGGGGCCGCGAAGTGATGCGCACCTTCCTGCGCGTCCCGGGTGTGGCCGTCACCGGCATCTGCGACGTGTACGAGCCGCGCTTCGCGGAGTCGCGCCGCATCCTCGGCAAGGAAGTGCCCAGCCATCTCGACTACCGCAGGCTGCTGGAGCAGCGCGATCTCGATGCCATCGTCGTGGCTACCCCGCTCTACCTCCACGAGGAGCACGTCATGGCGTCGCTCGACTCCGGCCGCCACGTCTTCGGCGAAAAAGACATGGCCATGACCGTGCCCCAGTGCGACAACATCATCCGCGCCGTTCGCCGCACCGGGAAGAAGTACCAGGTGGGCCTCCAATACCACTATGCGCCGTGGTACGTCGAGGGGCTCAAGCGCGTGAAGGATGGCAAGCTCGGCAAAGTCACCCACGTTTTCTGCTACTGGCATCGCAACCACGACTGGCGCCGCCCCGTCCCCAATCCCAAGGACCAGAAACTCGAGCGGCTCATTAACTGGCGCCTCTATAGGGAATACTCCGGCGGGCTGATGGCCGAGCTCGGCTCTCACCATCTGCACTACGCCGCGCGCATCCTGGGCGGCATGCCCGAGTCGGTCACCGGCGTCGGCGGCATCGTCCACTGGAAAGACGGTCGCACCGTGCCCGACACCGTTCAAGTCATCTTCCAGTACCCCAATCAGTCCGTGCTCACCTTCAGCTCCATCACCACCAATCACTTTGAGGGGGCGCACATCATGGTTTATGGCACGGGCGGGACCATCCGCCTGACCCATGCCGGCGGCCGCTACAATTACCAGCCCAAGCGCGCCGGCGAAGCGCAGCCCGAAGACGGCCAGCGCGTGCAAACCGGGCTCATCACCGGCCCCAGCTACCGCGCCGAGATGCCTTACGAAGGGCCCGCGGAAGAGTTCGACATCCCCGAAGGCGACAGCGGCAGCGCTACCCTGCTGTGCTGCCGCTCCTTCGTGGACTGCCTGCGCAACGACCGGCGCCCGCAGGTGGACGAAGTCGTGGGGCGCGAATCCGGCGCCATGGTGGCCCTGGCCAACCTGGCCATCGAAACCGGCGCGCGCGTCCGGTTCGCGGATCACGTCAAGCCCGTGTAGGACAGACCCCCGGGTCTGTCCACTTGCAATCAGCCCGGCACTCACAGGAAACGGACAGCCATGCCCTATTCCGGTTTGGACTTGAGCGGCAAGACCGCGGTAGTGATTGGCGGCACTTCCGGCATCGGCCGCGCCATCGCCCGGGGCTTCGCTGAAGCCGGCGCAGACGTGGTGCCCACTTCGCGGCGCCTGGACCAGGTGCAGGCCGCGGTCGCCGAAGTCACCCGGCGCGGGCGGCAGTCCCTGGCCGTCGCTTCCGACGTGGCCGACCGCGCCTCCCTCGAGAAACTCTTGCGCGAGGTGGTGCAGCGCTTCGGCAAGGCCGACATCCTGGTGAACTCCGCCGGCATCACCAAGCGCGCGCCTACGCTGGACATCACCGAAGAAGAGTGGAACCGCATCCTCGACACCAACCTGAGCGGCACCCTGCGCGCCTGCCAGGTCTTCGGCCGGCACATGGTCGAGCGGCGCAGCGGCAGCATCATCAATATCGCCAGCATCGCTTCGTTCGTGGCCCTGCTCGAAGTGGCCGCCTACTGCGCCAGCAAGGCCGCGGTGGCCGCGCTCACCAAGTCGCTGGCTGTCGAATGGGCCCGGCACGGCGTGCGCGTCAACGCCATCGCCCCCGGCGTGTTTCCCACCCCGCTCAACCGCACCCTGCTCGACGGTACCCCGCGCGGCAAGGAGTTCCTCCTGCGCACGCCCATGGGCCGCTTCGGCAACGTGGAAGAACTGGCCGGCGCGGCCATTTTCCTGGCCTCCGAAAGCGCCAGCTTTGTCACCGGCGAGATTCTCAGCGTCAACGGGGGACTGCTCTCGAGCGGCGTCAATCAGTAGGGGCGGCTTCCCGCCGCCCGGCGCGCCTCCGCCGCATTGGGTTCCAGTCGGGGCGTCGTCGCCCCCGTCCTTAGGAGCGCATTCATGCAACCACGCCGTCAATTCCTCTGCGCATCCCTGGCCGGCCTCGGCGCGGCCGCGTTTTCGCGCTATTCCGCGCTGGCGGCCGGGCCGGACTCCCGCATCGAGGTCCTGCTCGACGAGCCTATCGGCGCCATCCACCCGGACATCTACGGCCACTTCGTCGAGCACCTCGGCGGCGTGGTCTATGACGGCATCTGGGTGGGCGAAGGCTCGAAGATCCCCAATGTCGGCGGCATCCGCAAATCGCTCGTCGAAGACCTGCAACGCATCCAGGCCCCGGTGATGCGCTGGCCCGGCGGCTGCTTCGCCGATAGTTACGACTGGAACGACGGCATCGGCCCGCGCGCCCAGCGTCCCAGGCGCGCCAACTTCTGGGTGGACGAGCGCGCGCTCCGCCCTCTGCCCGGCAACATCCTCCAGAAGTTCGACAGCAACCACTTCGGCACCAACGAATTCGTCCAGTTCTGCCGCCTGTGCGGGTCGCAGCCCTATCTCGCCGTCAACCTGCGCAGCCTGCCCGCCGCGGCGTTCTATCAGTGGATCGAGTACTGCAATTCCCCCGCCGGCAGCACCACGCTGGCCGACCGCCGCGCCGCAGGCGGCTCCCCGGAGCCTTTCAACGTCCGCTACTGGGGCATCGGCAACGAAGCGTGGGGCTGCGGGGGCAATTTCCTGCCCGAGGAGTACGCCATCGAGTACCGCCGCTTTATCGCCTGGGCGCCGCGCTACGGCCTGGACGTCAAGCTCATCGCCTCGGGGCCCAACGGCGGCGACTGGAGCTGGACCCGCCGCTTCCTCCAGAAGCTCACCGAAAAAGGCCAGGGCATGCTCGGCGGCGTGTACGGCCTCTCCCTGCACCACTACGCGGAGAACCTGGCGCGCGGCCGCTCCAACGACTGGTACCAGCGCAAGGGCGACGCCGTGAAGTTCGAGCCGGTGGACTGGTACGAGCTGCTGCGCGAGGCCGACCGTATGGAGGGCTTCATTACCGGCCACTGGCAGGTGATGGGCGAGTTCGACCGCGCCCGGCGCGTCAAACTCATCGTGGACGAATGGGGGCCGTGGTACGCCGCGGGCAGCGAGGTGCATCCCACGCACACCCTCGGCCAGATGATCACGCTGCGCGACGCCGTCGTGAGCGGCCTCACCCTGGACACCTTCAACCGCCACGCCGACAAGGTCATCATGGGCAACTGCGCCCAGCTCGTCAATTGCCTCAACAGCCTCTTCCTGGCTCACGAAGACCGGTACCTGCGCACGCCGGTCTATCACGTCTTCGACATGTACGCCGCGCACATGGGCGCGCAGGCCGTCCGCGCGGAGTTCCTGGCCCCGGCCGCCCGCTACCAGCGCGACGGCCAGCCCGCCTCCTTCTGGGGGCTGAAAGGCTCCGCATCTCTGCGCCCGCCGGCGTCAGGCCACAAAGAACTCAACCTCACCGTAGTCAATCCCGACGCGAGCCGCCCCCGCGAAACCGAAATTGCCCTGCGCGGCGGAGCCGCTGGCAGCGTCGCCATCCGGTCCGCCCGCGTCACCACCCTCACCCATTCTGCCCTCAACGCCCACAACACCTTCGCCGCGCCGGATGTGGTGCGCCCCGCCACCGCCGACCTGCCCCCCGCCGCCCTCTCATCGCGCAGCGCCTCTTCCTCCGCCGGCGCCACGCTGCGCCACACCTTTCCCCCCGCCTCCGTCACCCGCCTGCAAATCACGCTGCTGTAGGGACCGCTCGCGGGAAGCCGGTCACTTGGGCGGGTCCATCGGCGGCGGAAGAACGATAGGAGTTTCGGGGGCGGCGGCCGCGGCCGCGGTGAGCCGGCGTTGCACCTGGTCGCGGGTCTGCCGCACGCGGGCGCTCAGCGCGCCGCCGGGATCGAGCCGCAGGTACTGATCCAGGTCGCGGACCAGCGCCGGGTAATTCCTCTTGCGGATGAAGACGTTGGCGCGCAACAGATACGAAGGCGCGTAGTCGGGTTTGCGCTTCAACGATTCGCCGATGCTTTTCTCCGCCTCGTCCGGACGGTTCTGCTCGAAGAGGGCCCGCGCCAGTTCGTAGTGGCCCTGCCACGGCTTGGGATCGCGGGCGATGCCCTGCCGAGCCAGCGCCTCGGCCTGGGCGAACTCCCCGCGGCTGGAGAGCAGCGAGGCCAGCGCGGAGTGGGCCCGCGAGAAAGGCTCGTCCCCCTGTAGCGCGATGCACTGGCGCAGGGCCTGCTCCGCCTCTTCCAGCCGGTCCAGTTTCATCAGCGCGATGCCCAGGTGATAGTGCGCTTCGAAGAACTGCGGCGCTTCTTCCAGGGTCACCTGAAAGAACTCCGCGCCCGCGGCCGGCGCGCGCAATTTGTAGAGTTTCTCGAGGCCCTTGCGGAAGGTCTCGCGCGTCTTGCGGTCCAGCGCCAACTCGTGCACGGAAACCGGGTCGTTTCCGCGTTCCTCGCCGCGCGGCAGCAGCGTCTTGCGCAGGAAGAGCGTCATGCCCTGCCGCTGCGCCGACCCCAGGTCCACGCTTTCGCGCACCGGCTCATAGCCTTTTTCCTCGACCGCCAGGACGTACATCCCGGTGATCACATTGGTGAACTCGAACTCGCCGTTGGTGCGCGTGAAGGTGGACTGCACCGTGTCGCCGGTGGCCAGCCGCAGGTGCACGGGCACGTTCTCCATGGGCGCGTCGGTGGCCATGTCAATCACTTGCCCGCGCACCACGGAGCCGCGCGGGTTGGTGGCGCCGCCCTGGGCCGCGGCCAGGGCCGTCCAGCCGCATAGGATCCACCCGCAGATGCATATGTGGCGTGAGCGCACGGCGTGCCCTCCTGCACAACGCTTGGCCCTTAGCATAGGCCCTTCCCCCGGATTTGCAAGGGGGCGGCCGGCCGGGGCGGGACCCCGCCCCCGCGACCACCCAGCGATTGACTGTCGCGCGAGGCTGGTGCTACGGTTGCCTGCGGCTATGGAATCCGGCTCTTGCCCGGGGTGCGCTATGACTTACAACTTGACGGTTAACGGGAAGCCCGCCGCCGTGGACGTGCCGGCGGACATGCCGCTGCTGTGGGTGCTGCGGGACATTTTGCAGTTGCGCGGCACCAAGTACGGATGCGGCATGGGATTGTGCGGCTGCTGTACGGTGTTGATGGGCGCCGATGCGGTGCGCGCCTGCGCCACCCCCATCGCGGAAGCGGCCAACGCGCGCATCACCACCATCGAGGGCCTCTCCCCGGACGGAACTCACCCGCTGCAACTTGCCTGGGACGAGCTCGACGTGCCCCAGTGCGGCTATTGCCAGGCGGGACAGATCATGTCCGCCGCCGCACTGCTGGCCGCCAAGCCGCGGCCCACCCATAAGGACATTGATGAAGCCATGGACGGCAACCTGTGCCGCTGTGGAACGTATCTGCGCATCCGTGAAGCCATTCTCAAGGCCGCGGCCGGCAGGCCGGCGCGTCCCGCCAAGGCGCCCAGCAAGTCGCCGGGGGAGGTCTAAGCCATGATCACCACGACAGCATCTTCGCTGGCCATGGATCGCCGCGCGTTTCTCCGCGTCACGTCGCTGGCCGGCGGCGGCATGGTGCTGGCCTATGTGCAGCCGGTGGCGGGAGTCCTGGAGCAGGGGCCGCAGGCGCGTCCGCCGTTGAACCCGCTGGCCTTCATCCAGATCGCTGCCGATGGCGTGGTCACCCTGATGGCCAAGAATCCGGAAATCGGCCAGGGCGTGAAGACCATGCTGCCCATGCTGCTGGCGGAAGAGCTGGACGTGGAATGGAAGAGCGTGCGCATCGAGCAGGCCGGGGTGGACACCGCCAAGTACGGAGGCCAATCAGCGGGCGGCAGTACCGCCACTCCCAACAACTGGAACCCCATGCGCCAACTTGGCGCGGCCTGCCGGCAAATGCTCATCGCTGCCGCCGCGCAGGGCTGGGGCGTCCCCGAATCCGAGTGCACCACCGGCGCCGGGCGCGTGCTGCATGCCGCAAGCAAACGCTCCGCCGGGTACGGGGAACTGGCCTCCCGCGCGGCAACGCTCGCGCCCCCCGACCTGCAAAAAGTCCCGTTGAAAGACCCCAAAGACTACAGGATTATCGGCCAGCCCACGCCGGGCGTGGATAACCAGTCCATCGTCACCGGCAGGCCGCTGTTCGGCATTGACGTGGCCCTGCCGGGGATGCTCACGGCGGTCTTCGAGAAATGTCCCGTCTTCGGCGGCAAGGTAGTGAGCGCAAACCTCGACGAGGTCAAGGCCCAGCCCGGGGTGCGGCACGCGTTCGTGGTGGAAGGCGGCAGCGACTTGCAGGGTCTCGTGAGCGGCGTGGCCATCGTCGCGGACCACTGGTGGGCCGCTCAATCCGCCCGCCAGAAGCTGAGCGTCACCTGGAACGAAGGCCCCACCGCGCAGCAGAGCAGCGAAAGCTTCCTCCAGCGCGCCGGCGAAATCTCCAAGCAGCCTCCCGGCCGCACCCTGCGCAAGGACGGCGACGCGGAAGCCGCGCTGCAAGGAGCCGGCAAAGTGGTGGAAGCCTCCTACCACTATCCGTTTCTCGCCCACGCGCCCCTCGAACCGCAGAACTGCACCGCGCTCTACCAAGACGGCAAGCTGGAAGTCTGGGCCCCCAGCCAGACACCCGCCGCGGGCCTGGCCCTGGTCGCGCGCACCCTGGGCATCGCCGATCGGGACATCACCATGCACCTGACGCGGATGGGCGGCGGCTTTGGCCGGCGGCTGATGAACGACTACATCGTGGAAGGCGCGTGGATCGCCAAGTCCGTGCCGGGCGTCCCGGTCAAGCTGCTGTGGAGCCGCGAAGACGATATGGCTCACGACTTCTACCGCCCGGCCGGCTACCACTACCTGAAAGGCGCGGTGGACTCCGCGGGCAAGCTGGTGGCCTGGCGCAACCACTTTGTCACCTTCGGCGAAGGCGAGCGCTTCGCCGTCAGCGCCAATATCAGCAACGACGAGTTTCCCGGCCGCTTCGTCCCCAACTACGCTCTGCATTGTTCCGTGATGCCCCTCGGGGTGCCCACAGGCTGGCTGCGGGCGCCGGGCAGCAACGGCATCGCCTTTGCCGTTCAGTGCTTCCTCGACGAGTTGGCCCACGCCGCCGGCAAGGACCCCGTTCAGTTCCGGCTGGACCTGCTGGCCAATCGGCCTCTTCCGCCCTTCGTGCGCGAGGGACAACCGCCCCCGCCGCCCGCCTTCCAGTTCAACGCGCCACGCATGACCGCGGTGTTGAAACTGGCCGCCGAGAAATCCGCCTGGGGCGCGCGCAAGATGGCCAAAGGCACGGGCATGGGCGTGGCCTTCCATTACAGCCACCGCGGCTACTTCGCCGAAGTGGCCGAGGTGCGTTTGAGTGGAGAGGGCGAAGTGAACGTGAACAAGGTGTGGGTAGCGGGAGATATCGGCAGCCAGGTGATCAACCCCAGCAACGCCGTCAACCAGGTGCAGGGATCGGTGATCGACGGGCTCAGTGAACTGATGAGTTGCGAAATCAACATCACCGGCGGCCGCGCCGTCGAGAGCAACTTCCACGAGTTCTCGCCCCTGCGCATTACCCAGGCCCCGCCGCAAATCGAGGTGCACTGGGTGCGCTCGGAGAATCCACCCTCGGGACTGGGCGAGCCCGCGCTCCCGCCCATCCTTCCGGCCGTGTGCAACGCCCTGTTCACCATTACCGGCAAGCGGGTTCGCTCGCTTCCGCTGGCCAAGCATGGCTTCGGGTGGGCCTGATCCGCGCCATGACCCGGCCCCGAATCCTCTCGCCCCTGACCGCGCTGGCCGTTCTGGTGGTCGGCCTCCCCGCGGTTCCGCGCCCCGTGCCGCAGTCCCGCACGCCGCAGCAGTCTTTTAACACACACTGTGCCTCCTGCCACGCCCGCGACGGCAGCGGCAAGACCGCCGTAGGAAAGAGCCTCAAGACCCAGGACCTCCGCGCGCCGGAAACTCTGAAGAAAAAGGACGAAGAGCTTTCCACCATCGTTCGCGAGGGCAAGAAAAACATGCCGGCTTTCAAGACGCTCACCGATGGGGAAGTTCAAGAGTTGATTGCCTACCTCCGCCAGTTGGCCCGCAAAAAGTAACTCCCGAGAGCGCCCCGGGAAGGCTCCGGCTGACTCGCGCGGCCTGTTTTTCCGCTTGACAAACGGCGCGCGTCTCAGTATATGGTATTTATGTCGCAATACAAGACCGGGGAATCCCCTTACCGCGTCCAGGTCCTCGACCGCGCTCTGGCCATCCTCGAAGTCCTCGGCAGCCGGCAGGCCGACTTCAGCCTGGCGGAGCTCTGCTCCCAACTCAAACTGCACAAGAGCACCATCCACCGCCTGGCCATGGTGCTCGAACAGCAGCGCCTGGTGGAGCGCAGCCCCGACACCGGCCGTTACCGCCTCGGCCTCAAGCTCTTCGAACTGGGATCCAAGGCCGTGGCCGCGCTGGACCTCCGCGAGCACTCCCGCCCGCACCTCACCCGCGTGATGCACGAAACGGAAGAGACCGTCCATTTCTGCATCCTCGACCAGGAAGATGTGCTGTACGTGGAGAAAATGGAGCCGGAGCGCAGCGTGCGCATGGCCTCCAGCGTGGGCCGCCGCATGCCCGCCTATTGCACCGCTGTGGGCAAGGCCATTCTGGCGTTGCTGCCGGACGCGGAGCTCAGCGCCAAGCTCCGCCGCTGGGACCTCAAGCCGCTCACGCGCAAGACCATTACCAACGCCGCCGACCTGAAAGCGGAGTTGCAGACCATCCGGCTTCGCGGCTACGCCATTGACGACGAAGAGAACGAAGTCGGCGTGCGCTGCGTAGGCGCGGCCGTGCGCAACCACATCGGCCGGCCGGTGGCGGCCATCAGCGTGTCCGGGCCGGCCTTCCGCATGAGCAAGGGGAAAATCCCCGACGTGGCCCGGTCCGTGGTCGGCGCCGCCAACGCCCTGTCCAAGGAGTTGGGCTACGAAGTGGATCGCTGGAGCGCGGCCCGCGCCAGCGCCGGCAGCGACTGAGCCGGGGGCAAGACGGCGTCTCGCATTACGGTAGGCCTTCCGCCAGCGCCCGCCGTGACTTGGGTTTCCTAGGACCAACAGTGCCGCTCACCATCAAGCCGAAGGAAGGGTGCCGCTGGGACCTCATCAGCCTGGGCGAGGTGATGCTGCGTCTCGACCCCGGGGAGCGGCGCATCTGGACCGCGCGCCGCTTCCAGGTGTGCGAGGGCGGCGGGGAATACAACGTGGCCCGCGGATTGAAGCGCTGCTTCGGCCTGGACACGGCGCTGGTCAGCGCCTTTGTGGATAATCCCGTGGGCCGCCTGTTGCAGGACTTCATCCTCCAGTCCGGTGTGGACCAGTCGCTGGTTCGCTGGGTTGCCGACGACGGCGTGGGCCGCACCGCGCGCAACGGGCTGAACTTCACCGAGCGCGGCTTCGGGGTCCGCGCCGCGTTGGGCTGCTCCGACCGCGGGCACACCGCCATCAGTCAGGTCAAGCCCGGGGACTTCGATTGGGATCACATCTTTGGCGCGCTGGGCGCGCGCTGGTTCCACACGGGCGGGATCTTCTGCGCGCTCTCGGAAACCACGCCGGAAGTGGCGCTGGAAGCGGTGCAGGCGGCGCGCCGCCACGGCGTCGTCGTCTCCTATGACCTGAACTACCGCGAGTCCCTCTGGAAAGCCATCGGCGGCCAGCAGCGCGCGCAGGAAGTCAACCGCCGCCTGGCGCCGCATGTGGACGTGATGCTCGGCAACGAAGAGGACTTCTCTGCCGCCCTCGGTTACGCAGTTCCTGGCCTCGACCCCGGCCATTCGAATCTCGAAATGGGCGCCTTCCAACAGATGATCGCCACCGTGGTCAAGGACTATCCCTTCCAGGTGGTGGCCACCACGCTGCGCCAGGCCAGGACCGCCACGCGCAACGACTGGGGCGCCATTGCCTACTGCTGCGGCACCTTTTACCAGGCCACCCGCCGCCCCGACCTCGAAATCCTCGACCGCGTCGGCGGGGGCGACTCCTTTGCCTCCGGCCTGATCTACGGCTTGCTCTCCGGCAAAGACCCGCAGTGGGCGGTGGACTGCGGCGCGGCGCACGGCGCGCTGGCCATGACCACTCCGGGCGACACCAGCATGGCCACTTTGAAGGAAGTCTTACAGGTGATGAAGGGCGGTGGCGCGCGCATCGCGCGTTAGCACGCGGCCGCCAGCCCGCCGCGGCCCTTACCGAAGGGAAAGGAACAACGGATGGACAAGAACCAGGTTCGCGAACGCATCCTGGGGATCGGCATCGTCCCCGTGGTGCGCGCCGCTTCCGCCAAGGAAGCGCGGGCCGCCGCCGACGCGGTGCGCGCCGGCGGCATCCCCATCGTGGAAATCACCATGACCGTGCCGGGCGCCGTGGACCTCATCCGCGACCTGGTCAAGTCCTGCGGCGCCGAAGTCCTGGTCGGCGCCGGGACCGTGCTGGATGCAGAAGCGGCGCGCCGTTGCCGCGATGCCGGCGCCCAGTTCCTGGTCAGCCCCGGCTTTGATCCCGCCGCCGTTGAGCTGGCCGTCCGGGAGGACATTCTGATCATGGCCGGGGCGCTCACCCCCACGGAAGTCATCCTGGCCTGGCGCGCAGGCGCGGACTTCGTAAAGGTTTTTCCCTGCGGGCAGGTGGGCGGCGCGAAGTACATCAAGGCCCTGAAGGGCCCGCTGCCACAGGTGCCCCTGATCCCCACCGGCGGCGTGAACCTGAGCACGGCCGCGGAGTTCATCCACGCGGGCGCTGCGGCGCTGGGCGTGGGAGGCGAACTGGTGCAGGCGGAGGCCTTGCGCGCCGGCCGCCCCGGACTCATCACCGACCTGGCCCGCAAGTTCCTCCGCATCGTGCAGGAAGCGCGCGGGGCCGTGGCCGGCGCCGGGGCCAGGTCCGCCGCCAGCTAACGTCCGCCGGGTTCCCGGCCCGGCCGGCCGGCCCAGGGGCTTGATGCAGCTCACCTACATCGACTGGCTCATCCTGGCGGCCTACTTTGTTTTTGTCCTCGGCATCGGCGCCGCGCTCAAGCGCCACACCCGCACCAGCGCGGACTTCTTTCAGGCCGGCCGCTCCTTGCCCGCCTGGGTGTGCGGCCTGGCGTTTCTTTCCGCGAACCTCGGCGCCCAGGAAGTCATCGGCATGGCCGCTTCCGGGGCCAAGTACGGCATTTCCACCAGCCATTTCTATTGGATCGGCGCGATTCCCGCCATGGTCTTCGTCGGCATTTTCATGATGCCCTTCTACTACGGCTCGCGCGCCCGGTCCGTCCCCGAGTACTTGCGCCTGCGCTTCGACGAGAAGACTCGCGCCTTCAACGCCATTTCATTCGCCGCCATGACTGTTTTTTCTTCCGGTATTTCCCTCTACGCCCTGGCGCGGTTGATTCAGGCGCTCCACCTGTTCGACGGCCCTTTTCAGCGCCTGGGCCTCGACCCCTCCTGGGTATTCCACTTCGGCATCCTGCTCTCCGCCTTGGTGGTGCTGGCGTACATTTTTCTTGGGGGCCTCAGCAGCGCCATCTATAACGAGGTCGTGCAGTTTTTCCTCATCGTCGCCGGCTTGCTGCCGCTGGTTTGGTTGGGGTTGCAGAACGTGGGCGGCTGGACCGGCTTGCAGGCGCGGCTGGACCCGGGTTACGTCCACTCCTGGGCCGGGATGGGCAGCGCGCACACCAACCGCCTGGGCGTGGAGTGGTTCGGCTTGGCCATGGGCCTCGGCTTTGTCCTCTCATTCGGCTACTGGTGCACGGACTTCCTGGTGGTGCAACGGGCCATGGCGGCGGACTCGATGAACGCCGCACGGCGCACCCCGATCATCGCGGCTTTCCCCAAGATGCTCTTCCCGTTTGTCGTCATCCTCCCGGGGCTGATTGCCGTCGCCCTGCCCGCTCCGCATCCGGCGGAACCCGGCCACCCGGCTGCGGTTTCCGCCCAAATCCCCGCGGGGGCCGGCCTGATCCCCGCCAAACTCGACGCCACCGGCCAGCCGCTGCGCGACCTCGACGGCAAGCCGGTGCTGGACTACGACCTGGCCATTCCCAAAATGCTGCTGCACTACTTCCCCACGGGCCTGCTTGGCCTGGGCTTGACCGCGCTGCTGGCCAGCTTCATGTCCGGCATGGCCGGCAACGTCACCGCGTTCAACACCGTGTGGACCTATGACATCTACCAGGCGTACCTCCGCAAGGAGGCGCCCGACGCCCACTACCTGTGGATGGGCCGCATGGCCACCGTTTTCGGCATCCTGCTCTCCGTGGCCGCCGCGTACATGGCCAACCGCTTCAACAATATTATGGATATGCTCCAGCTCGTGTTCGCCTTCGTCAACGCTCCCCTCTTTGCCACCTTCCTGCTGGGCATGTTCTGGAAACGCGCTACCGGACACGGCGCTTTCGCCGGCCTTCTGGGAGGGACGGCGGCCGCCGCTGTCCACCACGCGCTCTCTCTTCCCGCCGGTGCAGTGGCGGGCATTAAGGGCGGCTGGCTGGGCTTGGTCCATTCTTACCCCAGCGAGATGGCCCAGAACTTCTGGACCGCCATCTATGCGTGGACGGTTTGCTTTGCGGTCACCATAGCCGTCAGCCTGTTCACCAGGGCGCGCCCCCAGCAGGAGCTGGCAGGCTTGGTCTATTCGTTGACGCCGCCGCCCGCGGAAACGGGCCTGCTCTGGTACCAGCGGCCCGCGCTGCTGGCGGCGGCCGTGCTGGCGGCCACCGTGGTGTTGAACATTGTCTTCTGGTAGGAGATGCGCATGGCCCTGGACATTCGCCTTCCCATCGGCTTGCTCTTCACCGCGCTCGGACTGCTGCTGGCCGTCTTCGGCTCCTTCAGCGACCCCGCACTCTACCGGCGTTCCCTGGGCATCAACGTCAACCTCCTCTGGGGCCTGGCGCTTCTTGGATTCGGGATTATCATGCTGGGGCTTGCGCGCCGGGGCGCCCGCGCGAAGACCAACTGAGTGCCGGGCCCCTGCGCGGAACCGAGCCTTCAATCCGTCACTTCACCGGCTGCGCCGGCCGCCGTCGAGGCATAGGCTTCCCCCACCCGCCCCGTTTTCTCTTCATACTCCCGGGCCATCCCTTCAAGGAACTGCTCCACCTGTTCGCTGCGCACCAGGTTGACGGTACACCCCCCGAATCCCCCGCCGGTCATCCGCGCCCCGAGCACGCCCGGTTGCCGCGCGGCGCTCTCCACCAGCAGGTCCAGTTCCGCGCAGCTCACTTCGTAATCGTCACGCAAGCTGCGGTGCGATGCGGCCATCAGTTGGCCCAGCCCGGCTATCTCTCCGGATTGCAGGCAAGCCGCCGCCCGGGTGGTTCTCGCGTTCTCGGTCACCACGTGCCGGCACCGCCTGTATATAATGTCCGGCAGTTCGCTCCGGCGCCTTTCCAGCTCTTCCGGGCTGACGTCCCGCAGGCTCCGCGTCCCTGGTAACCCATTGGCCAGCAGCGCCACCCCACGCTCGCACTCCCCGCGCCGCGCGTTGTACTCCCCGCAGGCCAGCGCGTGCTTTACCATCGTGTTGCAAGCCACCAGTGTGACCCCCTGCGGCAGCGGCACGCTGGTGTATTCGAGGGAACGGCAGTCCAGCAGCAGCGCTCTGCCCGGTTCCCCGTGGCAGGCCACGAACTGGTCCATGATCCCGCAGCGCGCGCCCGCGAATTCGTTCTCGGCTCGCTGGCACAGCCGCGCCAGCTCCAGCGGGCTCACGCGGAGAAGGGACAGGGCAGCCAGCGCCGTGCTCGCGGCCACTTCGAGCGCCGCCGACGAAGCCAGACCCGCCCCCAGGGGTACCTCGCCGCGAATCCACAGGTCCGCGCCGCGCAACCGGTGGCCCGCTTGCTCCATCGCCAGCGCCACGCCCCAGACGTAGTCGCTCCAATGCCCGCGCGCGCGCTGAGGCGGCGCGTCCAGGTCCATTTCCGCGGCTTCCCCGAAGTTCTGCGAAAACAGACGCAATCGCCGGTCTGCGCGCGGCCCTGCGGCTACCCAGGCATACAGGGACAGCGCCGCCGGCAGCACGAAGCCCCCGTTGTAGTCGGTGTGCTCGCCGATCAGGTTGATGCGTCCCGGGGCGCGGAACAGGCGCGGTTCCGCGCCGAAGCGGTGGCGGAAGCCGGCGCGCAGTTGCCCGGGCATGCTCATCGCGTCTTGTCCCGCGGGCGGCGGTTTCATGGCTCGAGGTAGTGCTTCTCCGGCGCCTCGCGCAGCCTCGCCGCAGCGAACTCTGGCGTGGTGTCCCGCTGCGGCGTCGCCAGCATCTCGTAACCCACCTGGAACTTGCGAACGGTCGCCGAGCGCAGCAGTGGCGGATAGAAATGGGCATGGAAGTGCCACCCAGGATGGTCCTTCCCGTCCGTGGGTTGCTGGTGGAGGCCCATGGTGTAGGGAAACGGCGCGTGGAACAGGTTGTCGTACCGGACGGTCAGCCGCTTCAGGATGTCCGCCAGGCCCGCGCGCCCCGCCTCCGTCATTTCCAGCATGGAACCCATGTGCCGCGTGCTGATCACCAGCGTCTCAAAGGGCCACACCGCCCAGTAGGGCACGATGGCGGCAAACTCGGCGTTCTCGCACACCACGCGCATCCCCGCCGCGCGCTCCGCCTCCAGGTAGCGGCACAGGAGGCAGGCGCCATGCCGCTCCCGGTAGCCGTGGAACGCGGCATTCTCCTTCTGCATTTCGTTCGGCGCCGTGGCGTTGGCCCAGACTTGTCCATGCGGGTGGGGATTGCTGGCCCCCATCAAGGCGCCCCGGTTCTCGAAGATCAGGACCGAAGTGATCCACGGCTCGCGCCCCAGGGTCCCGTAACGCTCCGTCCAGGCATCCACCACGGCGCGAAGCTGCCCGGGAGTCATGCGCGCCATGCTCCCGTCGTGTCGCGGCGAGTAGCAAATCACGCTGCACACGCCGCGCTCCGCCCGCGCCACCAGCAGCCCGGACTGCTCCGGTTCCATTTCCGGGGCCGTTGCGGCCAGCGCCGGGAAGTCGTTCTCGAAAATGAAGACGCCGGAATAATCCGGGTTGCGCGTTCCGCCCGCCCGCTCGTTCCCCGGACACATATAGCACTGCGGGTCGTACGACGGCGCGGCTGCGGCCGGCGCGTTTTCCATCTGGCCCTGCCAGGGACGTTGCAGCCGCCCCGGCGACACCAGTACCCAATCCCCCGTCAGAGGATTCAGCCGCCGGTGCGCCTGCTTCTCGAAATCGAACGGGTCCATGGGCCTCAGGGCCGGCCGGCCCCTGCGGAGCGCGCGCCGTTGCCAAAGAGCTGGAACTCGCGGATGCGGATTTTTCCCGCGGCAGCCAGGATGTTCAACCGGACGCGCGTCGTCTGCACCGGCGGAAAGGCGTCAATCTTCTTATGACCGATGGCCCGGCCTTCGGCCACCCCCTCCCACGCCCGGCCGTTCCACGTCTCCACGCGGTAATGCTGGATGCGCTGCCCTTCGTTCTGCCACTCCATGATGAGCGCGCGGTCCAGGCTGACCGGTTGCGCGAACCGCACCTCGATCACCGCGTGACGCTCCCCAGGCTGCGCCGCCCAGAAGGTGTGCCGGTCGCCATCGAGCGCGGCCGCGGCCTCGCCCGGCCTGCGGACTCGCTGCGCCACCAGGTTGTTCCCATACCGCCTGCGCACTTCCGCGCCGAACTCTTCCAGCCGCTTCACGTCCGTCTCCGGCAGCAGCCCGCGGGGGTCCGGCGCCAGGCCCAGCACCAACTGGCCCCCGCGCCCCACGCTGTGCTCGTAGATGCGCATCAGCTCCGCCAAGCTCTGGAGCGTGCTCTCGTGGTTGGGGCGCCAGAACCACTGGCCCTTGTGCAACGGCGTGTCGGCTTCCGCGGGCCGCCAGCGCAGGTAACCGTGGCGGTCCATCACGTTCCAGTTCTCGTAGGGGATGACGCCGTCTTGGTTGCCCACCCAGCGGATGTCGCCGTATTCAAAAAGGGCCATATCCGCGAACACCAGCGTATTCGGCTGATACGTGCGCAGCTCCTCGAGGTAGCCCTTGAAGTCATACACGTGGCCGGCGCTGCCTGCCCCGTCCAGCCAGAACTCCACCAGTTCGCCGTAGTTGCGCGCCAGTTCGCTGAGCTGCGCCGTGTAGAACTTGTCGTACTCCGCGGGGTCCGCGTAGCGCGGCTCGTGGCGGTCCCACGGCGAGAGGTACACCCCGAACTTCAGCCCATGCTTGCGCGCGGCTTCGGCCACTTCCCGCACCACGTCGCCCTTGCCGTTGCGCCACGGGCTGCTCTTCACGCTGTATTCGGTTTGCCCCGTGGGCCACAAGCAGAAGCCGTCGTGGTGCTTGGCCACCAGGATGACGTAGTTGCCGCCCGCGGCGCGGATGGCCCGCATCCACTGGCCGGGGTCGAACTGCTGTGGGTTGAAAATCCCGGGGTCGGCGGTGCCGTCGCCCCATTCGCGGTCCAGGTACGTGTTGGTGCCGAAATGGATCAGCGCGCCGACTTCCAGTTCATGCCACGCCAGGTGCTGCGGCGAAGGTTTCACGTCCGCGGCGTTCTGCGCCGCCGCGGCGATGGCCAGAGCCAGCGTTGTGCACAGCGCCGCCACGCACCTGCCCGGCAGCCGGGCCCGCCTTCTTTCACCCATTGGTCCAGCCTCCGCGGCGTTCGTTTCCCCGGGAGTATAGCCGGAAGGGCCGCGGACAAATAGCGCCCGTCCATTCGCATTACCTGATCACGGGCAAGGGGCGCCCTTGCGGACATGAACCCACGCCCCACCCCGAACTGCTCCACCTAATGATGTGACCGCCTGCTCTGCCGGGAGTTGGGCGGCGTCTGGGCCTGCGCGGCCCGTGCATTGCGCACCAGCCCGGCGTGTTTCGTCCGCCGCACCGCGCTGTGGGCGAAAGCGGAGCGGAACTGTTCTTCGCTGAGGGAGGAAAGCCAGTACAAACCGGGAGTGAAGAGTGAGGAGTGGGGAGTTGGGAGTGGCTCGGACTCCGTGACCGGTGACGGGTGACTCGTGACTTGCGGCTCAAGCTGCCCGTTGCTGGCCCCTGGCCACTGGTCACTCGCCACTGGCTGGACATTCCTCCCCACACCTAACTCCGCACTCCCCACTGCGCGCCCATCTGCGGAATCTGCGCCATCTGCGGATTCGATCCTCCGCGGCATGAACTCCGCGCGGGTCGTGCGCGGGCTGCGCGCGTTGTACGGGCACACGTCTTGGCAGATGTCGCACCCGAAGACGTGCCAGCCCAGCGCCCCCTGGAACTCCGCAGGGATGGGCCCACGCAGCTCGATGGTCAGGTACGAGATGCAGCGCCGCGCGTCCAGCACGTACGGCTCCACCAGCGCCCCCGTGGGACACGCCTCCAGGCACAGCGTGCATTGCCCGCACAGGTCGGGAGGAACCGAGTGGCTAGTGACCAGTGACGAGTGGCTTGCGGGAAGCGCCCCGGGTTCGGTGTCCCGTGCCCGGTGGGCTGAATCCACAGATCGCGCAGATTGCGCAGATTCTCTTCGGCCGCTGCTCCCCGCTCCCAACTCACCACTCTTTACTTCCAGCGCTAGCGACGGCTCCATCTCCAACGTGGCAAGAATCACGCCGAGGAAGAGCCACGACCCCAGCTCCCGGTTGATGAGGCAGGTGTTCTTTCCCAGCCAGCCCAGGCCGGCGTACTTTGCGGCCACCCGTTCGACGATCGGCCCTGTGTCCACGTACCAGCGCGCGTCGAACGGCGGCGCGTTGTCCGGCCCGCTTGGCGCTGGGCGGAACTGCGCGCGCATCGCCGCGGTCAGCGCTTCCAGGCGCCCGCCGAGGACCTCATGGTAGTCGTCGCCCCACGCGTAGCGCGAAATCCACCCCCGTGGTTTCTCCGCCTCCTCTGTGGTAGTGCTTTGGAAGGAAGCGCGCGCCTCCACCGAGTACGGCCACGGCGTGTTGTAGTTCATCGCGCAAACCACCACGCTCCGCGCGCCGGGCCAGGCCGCCCCCGGAGCAGCCCGCCGCGGGTCGTGCAGGTAGCGCATCTCACCGGCATATCCCCGCGCCCGCCACTCCGGCAGGTGCGCCAGTTCCGGGAAGGCCTCGGCGGTCGCCACGCCGCACAGGTCGAAGCCGAGCGCTCGGGCTTGCTCCACCACCCAGCGCGTTCGTGCCGCCGCGTCCATTCGCAAATTGTAGCGCCGGGGTTTGACCGGGTCATAGGGCGCACGAGGCCGGTCAAAGAGTTTGCCGGCCTGAGGGCTGGCGCGACATTTGCCTCTTTCTCACCGTCGCGCCAGGTACTGCGGCTGGCAGGGCGCGGCCCCGCACGCCACGCGCCGCGGGCTGCGCGCGTTCAGGATCTCCACCGAGGCGCGGACGCCATCCTTGGCCAGTTCCATTACCGCCATTTGCGGCTGGCCCGCGTCGTCCGTGAAGTGGATGGTCAGGAAGTGCCGCCGCCGCGGTGGCTTCACCGTCCGCACGATCAGCGTGGTGATCACGCCCAGCCGCCGCGCGCGCTTCTCCTCGTACGACACCCGGGTGATTTTCTCGTAGGGGACCCGGAACCGCCCCCCTTTGGCCTCGAACACCAGCCGCTCCGCCACCCACCAGTCGAACAGGCCCACCGTCCCGGCGCTGAGTCCCGGGACCGTGCCGTCAATGTACAGCACCTGCTTGCCTTCGATGTGAATGTGGACTTCCGGAGCCGGCGCCGCCGATGCCCCGGCCGCAGGCATCCGCATACTGGCGGTTATGGTCAGCACGAGAAACATGCAGGCTTTCGAGTACTTTTCGGCTTTCATGCTTCCTCCTTGGGACTTGGGCGCGCGGCTCAGGGTACGAGAGGTGATCCCGGCGGTTGCAATCGGCAAAGCACGACACGCCGGCGTGTCGCACCCTGCCGCCAGGCTCGTCCCAGGTCACTGGCTACTCGCCTCTGCCTACGCCCTCTGTTACAATGTTCGCTCTGGTAAGCGGTTGCGGCCCTCACCCGGGGAAGCCCCTTCCATCAGCATGGCTGACTGGCGACACATCCAGGCCCGAATCCGCAAGGCCCGCTCCGCCGCGGATGCTCCGGCGGTGCTGGCGGACCTGTACGCCAAGACCCAGGACGCCATGGTCGCCTACGAACTGGGCCGGGTTCACGAGAAAGCCGAGCAGAAAGAGGAAGCAGTGCAGTGGTACAAGACCGCATTCGAGAAGTTCCGCCGCGAGGCCTGGCGCAAGAAGGCCGCCGAATCGCTGCGCTCTCTGGGCGTGGAGGTCGCGCCCGTTTCCGACTCCCCCGCCGAGGGTGACGCCGCGCAGCAGGGCGGCCTGTTTGAGGACCTCTCCGGGCCACTGGGGGAGAAGGAACCGGACTCGTTGTCGGATAGTCCTACGGGGAATGACTTGGCCGCCACAGCGGCAGGGTCCACCGAAGCCGCGGGCCCGGACACGTCCGCGGAAGTTTCCGCGCCCTCCGGCCGGGGCAAGCGCCGTCGCGGCCGCCGCGGCGGGCGACGCCACAAGCCGCGGGGCGGCGCCGCATCGCCGCCACCGGGCGCCGCCGAATCGGTGCCACAACCCGCGGCCCCTGCGCCGGCCCGGGAGTCTCGGCGCGAAACGCCGCGTCGCCCCCAGGAGACCCGGCGCCGGCCTGCCCCCGAGCCACTCCCGCCCGAGGCGCCCGCCGAGCCGGTGGGTACGGCCTATCTCGAGCGCAGCGGCCGCGCCGGCGACCCGGCTATGGCTTCGCGTTTGGCCAAGCTCGAATCGCAGCTGCGCCGTTTGCTGGCCTGCCCCCCGCACCGCTTCGACGACGTGGAGCTCTCTCCCGCCGGCCCCGGCGTGTACCTGCTCTCCGACTCCGACCAAGCCTCTTACTATTACGTCGAGGCCTGCCGCACGCTACGCATCGCGCTGGGGCAGATCGCCCGCGGGCGGACCACGGAGGGCTCGCTCAAGCGCGACCTGGCGCGCCACCTGGAAATTGACGAAGCCAAAGTGTCGAAGTACCTCAAGGACCACTGCGTGGTGCGCTGGATCCAGCTCGACGAAGAAGCCTCGCGCCTGGCCCACTTCGCCATCGCCGTCCTTCGCCCCGCCCTGAACGAATAAAGGCCCGTTGGGGGCAGACATACGCCGTTCGGCCCTGACAAATCGCCATTCAGCGCATACGGATGGACGCCCCCTCCGCTTGGGTTCAAACTGTACACTGCCAAGCACTTAGTGTGCTTTTTGTGGTGGACGCTGGGGTTCCGAAGTGCTAGGTTGCTCGCCTCACCAGGGAGCACGACCGCAGGCTGAGGGCCTGCCGCTGTACGAAGACAAACGGGCCAGTTTGAGAAACCGAGCGGGTTCGAAAAACCCGCACCTACACATTGAGAGGGAACTATGCCGAGGAGATTCGGTAACCGCGCGTGGAAGCTTGTGGACTTCGCCGCTTCCAAGACCGCCGCCGCCGCCTTCAACACCATCCAGTTCTTCAACGCCCGCATCCAGCCCAATCCCTCCTTCACCCCCAAATGGTCGGACAAGCCGCTGCTCAAGTCGTGGGAGAAGACCAAGCCCACGCTGGGCTGGCCGCGGCAGACCGATTCGCTCTGCCCCGGCTGTGTGAAGGAAGCGCGCGAAGCGATCATCGAAGGCCGCAAGGACTACAGAGACCTGCTGCATGAAAAAGTCGGCGAAGTGAAGGCCCAGATTATCCAGCGCGATGGGCAAGTGTGGATGGTCAAGGACTGCCCCACGCACGGCCGCTATGAAGACATGATGGCCGTGGACGCCAGCTTCCTCTCCTGGATCGAGCAGAACTTCCCCGGCCGCGACCTGCCCGCGCACAACGACGAAGACCTGCACAACCACGGCTCTTCGACGATTCGCTACGGCCGCGGCTCGGTGCTGACTGTGGACCTGACCAACCGCTGCAACATGATGTGCGACCCCTGCTTCATGGACGCCAACCAGGTGGGCTACGTCCATGAGCTGACCTGGGAAGAGATCACCGAGATCCTCGACAATGCCATCCGCATCAAGCCGCGCCGCCAGATGAGCGTGCAGTTCTCGGGCGGCGAGCCCACCATGTCGCCTTACTTCCTCGACGCGGTCTCTTATGCCCGCAAGGTGGGCTACAACTCGGTGCAGGCGGCTACCAACGGCATCGAGTTCGCCAAGAACAAGGACTTCTGCAAGCGCGCCTTCGACGCCGGGCTGCGCTACGCCTATCTCCAGTTCGACGGCATCGGCAACGACGCCAACAGTCACCGTCAGGTGGGCAACCTCTTCGACGTGAAGCTGCGGGCCATCGAGAACATGCACGAAGCGGGCATCGAGATCGTGCTGGTCACCACCATCGTCAACAACGTGAACAACGACCAGGTGGGGCCCATCGTTCGCTTCGCCATGGACAACCCCAAGAAGATTTCGTTTGTCAGCTTCCAGCCGGTCAGCTTCACCGGGCGCGACGAAGACATCACCCCCGAACGCCGCATGATGCAGCGCTACACCCTCTCGCACCTGGCCAAGGACGTCAGCCACCAGATCGGCCAGATCCAGCCCACCCGGGACTGGTTCCCCATCTCGCTCATGGGCCCCTTCGCCGATTTCAGCGACGTGCTGCGCGGCCCCGAACAGCAGTGGGGTCAGCTCTCCTGTGGCTGCCACCCCAACTGCGGAGTGGGCACCGCGGTGATGATCAACAAAGAGACCAAGGAATGGGCGCCGGTGCCGCAGTTCATTGACGTGCCCCAGCTCATCAAGGACATGCAGAAGCTCACCGACGCCAACCGCAGCCGCAAATTCAGCGGCGCGATGATGGCGCTGGCCCTGCTCAAGAACTACAAGCCGTTCTCCGCCCCCAAGTCGCTGGCCCTGATTGACATCATGAAGAAGTTCGACAAGACCTTCGGCGGCTCGAAGAAGGCCGACACGAAGTACGGCAGCGTCAAGGGCACGCGCACCTTCGACGACGCCCAGAAGCGCCGCCAGGACCCCTGGAACTTCCTGTTCATCGCCGGCATGTGGTTCCAGGACCTGTTCAACTACGACTCCCGCCGCACCGAGATGTGCATCATCCCTTACGCCACGCAGGAAGGCGAAATCTCCTTCTGCGCGTACAACACCGGCATCGGCTGGCGCAACATCATCGAGAACATGCACAAGAACGCGACCGTCGCCGAGTGGTACAAGAAGCACGGCAAGCACGACATCTACGCCAAGGGCAAGAAGGTGGCCCTGGACGCCTACGAACACCACTTGAAGCTCAACGCCGAAGACGTGGAGAAGGTCCGCTCGCACGAGCACACCGTGCCGCAAACCGCCGCCGAGGAAGAGCGCATCCGCCGCAAGGCCGCCTACGAGGCCGCCCAGGTCCGTAAGATTTACGAGGAACTGGTGCTGAAGCAGAAGTCCGAGCCCGTGGTGCGGATCGGGTCGCTCACCGACATCAAGCCCATCGGCGCCGCCCCGGTGAAGACCGCCGCCCCGCCGTCCAATGGCGGCAACGGCCACGCCGCCGCCGGCAACGGGAATGGCCACGGCTCCAACGGCAACGGCGCCTCCCCCGTCGAAACGCGCGAAGAGGCGGCCGTCGCCCACCGCAAGACCACTTAGTGGGGCAGGCTTGCAGCCTGTCCCGCTTCGTTTGCGCTGCGCCTTTCGTTCCGCAAACGCACAGGCTGCCCGCCTATTCGACACAAAGTGACACACCCATCTGCTTCACTCATCCCTTGATACAAAGCGCCCTGCTTGGTCACGTTCCTGCCGGGATTGCATGGCGCCTTCTCGCCTGCCAACCTCTTTGCCTGCCTCGTAATGCACGATCGATCCCGCAAGAATCAGCAGAATACCGATACCCGTACAAACTTGCCCCAAGAAACTCTGAGGGGAACCCCACACCACAATCATGGCAATCCCTCCAGCCGTTAGCATGTAAGACAGTACGCTTTTGTCCGCATCCATGAGTCCTCCGCGGAGGGGTACTTGAGCCGAAATGCAACCAATCCAGAGTGGTTGTATGATTACACCATGGTTGACTGGCAAGCGCACAAGAGGGCCCACCAACTTGAGAGTTGCCCGGCCTGTGGGGGAACGATGAGGCTTGGCTGGGACACCTATACCTGCGCAAACTGTGGGCACTTCGACCAAGATCCTTCATTACAGGACATTGTAGAGCGCGATGACCCTGCGAATCTAAAGAGTTGCGAATGTGCTTACTGCGTGAAGACTCTTAAGAATGCCCAATTCTAGCGGCGGGCCCTGATGCCTTTTCGCCTTCCCTGGCCAGCGCCATTCTTGGTTGACCTGGTGCGGTTCTTTCTTCGAAGAAGTGTACGCAGGGCGTCGTTGACTGCTTCTCCGCTCGGAAACCGGGCAAAAAGGTCTGGTTGAATCAGCACCAGGTTGGTGCCAGCCATATACCGCTCGTAGTATTTGCCACGCACTGCGCCCTTAAAGAGCGCCGGATCGTAAGAGGGTCGCAAGTCGTCAGTCTTCGTTGTCCTTCGCTTCTTCAAGGCAGCTCGTTCGTGACGGAGTGCGAGCCGCGCGCTGATGATCCTGATGCAGTCCTCACCGCAGTCCATATGAGAAACCATCAGCAACCGTCCCTTGTCCGACATCCCCACTGTAATCCATCGGCTCTCAAGAGTCGAGTGGTCAGGGTCAGGAATGACCGCGGCAAGCGGATCGCCAAACACGCTTGAGGCTTCCACAAAGGTGCTTTTGCGAGTTGCGGCGAGCCTTGGTGGGATCCCATTGAAAGACCACCGTCGGATTGTAGCCCCGTGGCGGCGATGGCACAACGTGGCCAGCCTCAACGTGCTAAAATGGCCCCATGCCGATTTACGAATACGTGTGCAAGGACTGCGAGACGCGCTACGAGAAGATCGTGCGCTCGCAGAGTGACAAAGTGGTGTGCCCGCGGTGCGGGGGCGCCAAGCACGCCTTGCAGCTTTCCACCTTCAGCACGCCGCGCAACGGCAGCGCAACGGCTTCGCGCGGCGCGGCATCGCGCGGAATGTCCAGCGGCCCCGCTTGCATGGGTAACCCCTCGGCCTGCGGCTGCTCCTTCAAGAATTGACCGAAACTGAGGCGCGTTCCTGACTTCCTGACCTCCTTACTTCCTGACTTCCTGCGATCGCCACGGTAGCCGGCTACGAACCAGCGCAAGCCGACGGAAACTCATGCTAAGCTTCTCCCTGGCGCGCAGGGCGCCACCCGTCCGCGGGCAGGACTGAGTCCACCTGAGCTTCCCAGCGCAGCAAGAAGGTTCCGACGAACCTCCTGAAGCCCGTCCCGCGGACCCGGGCGCACTGAAGGAGGCTCGCGCATGCCTGTCCGTCACCTTCCTGTCCGCCCCAATCTCGATCAACTCAAACACCAGGCTAAGGATCTGCTCCGCGCCATTCACCGCGGCGAGGCGGAAGCCCTGGCGGAGTTACGCCAATTCCATCCCCAGCCGGCGGATCCGGCCGCGGCCAGGCTCGCCGATGCGCAACTGGCGCTGGCGCGCAGCTACCAGGCGCGGGACTGGCCGCGCCTGGTGCAGGCCTGCAATCTGGTTGAGGCCATCTGGCGCGACGACCCCGAAGCGGTACGCGACCTAGTCTCCAAATATCCCGGTCTGCTGCACGAACACGTCCTCATCCGCTCCAACAGCAACTGGGGCCCGCCGCTCTCCTACGCCGCCAATCTCGGCCGCGACCGCATCATCACCATGTTGCATGAGCTGGGCGCCCGCGACCTCGAATCCGCGCTCGACCGCGCCGCGCTTCAGGGCCGCATCGAAACCGCCCGCATGCTCCACCGCATGTTGGGCGCGCCGCCCCCGCCCGAGGGCGCCCTGGGCGGCCCGGCGTACACCCTCAGCGCCACGGGCACGGCGCTGGTGCTGGAACTGGGCGGTAAGGTGCGCGATGCGAACGGCCGGCGTCTCGCTCCGGTGGACGTGGTCCTCGAGACTGACAGCCGCAAGCCCGAGGCCAAGCACCAGATCCTCGAGATGTACGTCCGGCACGGATTGGAATTGCCGGACACGCCCACCATGGCCCTGCACCGCGGGCGAATAGACCTGCTCGAAGCGCACCTGCGCCGCGACCCGAAGCTCCTCGAACGCACTCTTGCGCACGAAGAGATTTACCCGCCGGAGCTTGGTTGCCACGATGAAGTGCTGGCCACGCACGGCACGCCGCTGGCCGGCGCGACGCTGCTGCACATGTGCGTGGACTACGATGAGATGGAAATCGCCCGGTGGCTGCTCGGCCGCGGCATGAACGTGGACGCCCCGGCCGCGGTGGACGCGGACGGCTTCGGCGGGCACACGGCGCTGTTTTCCACTGTGGTGTCGCAGCCGAACTTCTGGATGAACTACCAGTCGCGTGTTCAGGAAGCGCCCTTCACGCAACTGCTGCTGGACCACGGCGCCAACCCCAACGCGCGCGCCTCGCTGCGCAAGCGGCTCCATCCCGGCTACGCCCCCGCATATGATGTAGAGAAGACCTGCGAGTACCGCGACGTTACGCCCCTCGCCTGGGGCCGGCGGTTCCATGCTCAGGTGTTCGTCAGCCAGCCGGCCCTGCGTCTCATCGCCGCCGCCGGCGGCCGGGAGTGATGCCGCTTGCCCTCGTTCCCCGCCAAGCTTGCTCTACTGGCTGCGGAGGATCACCCAGGCGTTGCCGCGGCCACGTTCCCGGCCGTCCGACGGCGAATTGACAATTCGTAGGGGCGCTGCTTGCTCCGGCGCGGCCCGGCCCGTCATGGTCGTGGCGCTACCCGCCGCCGGGAGGGCCACGGCCATCACGCTCGAGCCGCCGCCGTCGGTGTTCATCGCTTCGCGGCAGCCCAGGCGCTGCATCAGCGCAGCCAGTTCTTCGAGCGTCAAGCCCACGCTCCATTGCGGCTGGCGCCCGTCCACCACCACGAAAAGAATCTCGCGGTGGTTGTAGCACGCAGCCGTGCGTGGGTGACGCCGCTGGAGGTTCTCGCTCGGCGCCCCGGTGACGGCCACTTGCCCCCCGCGCACCAGGATGGGGAAGCCGCCCACCACGTCGCGCAGGTCGCCACGGCCCGCAAGACGGGCCGCGAACCGCAACCGCACGTTCATTCCCGGCCGCAGGGTGTCGAGCGGCGCAGTCTCCGGCGGCGAGACGGCCGCATCCGCCGCGATCCGCTCGCCCAGCACGATGCCGTCCGGCGGGATGATCACTTCGTTCGCGCTGCCGATCACCTCGCGCACCACCCCGCGCGCTTCCCGGTTGAGATGCAGGGGTAACGCCGGGCCAACTCCATTGATCACCACGGCGCGAAAGGGCCTTTCACTCTTGACCGATGCGCGAAACTCCGCGGTGAAGGCGCGCGGCTCGGGACCGTGCGCCGAACCGAAAGGCTTGTTAAGCGCGCCGATCCGCCACCGCCGCCCCGCGGCCCTCATCTCCAGACGCGCCTGTGGCGTCCCGATCAGCGGCTCACCATTGCGGCGCAGCGCCAGGGCGGGCCAGTCGCGCTTGCCGGTGGTCCACAACCGGCCGCTGGTGACCGACCAGCCGTCGGAGATTCCCAGGTACGGCGCGGCCATGTCGTAGTCGCCGTTCACCACGGCGACCACGGATTCCCCGGGCACGGCCGCGCGCATCGCCAATTCCGTGGGCAATTCCCGCTGCATTCCACCGGCCGGGCTGGCCGCCCCAACAGCCCTCAGGCGCACGCTGCGCGCGCCCCGCTGCACCCGCAGAACGTGGATAGACCAGGGCTCGCCCGCCGCCGTTTTCTCCAGCAGATGCGAGTAGGTCACGCCCGGGGCCAGTGCCTGCTCATCCGGAGAAGCCCTGCCCTCCGGATTCGCGGGAGAGAGGGGCAGTGGCGCGGAGCAAACGAGCAGGAGAAGAATGTAGAGCCGCGCCATTCCCGGACTGGGACGCATCACTCAGAGTTTCTCCCATTTTGAAACAGTTTCACAGTGAAACGTACTAGGAGTCCCATTTACAGCCGCCACATCTTCCTGTATTTCATCATCTTGTTCTACAGTACGCGATGCCAAGGCTGTTCTGCACGCCAATTGCAGAGATTAGAGGACGATTAGGACGACTGTACTATTCACGTTCACACACCATTCACGCAGTCTTCATCGTGTCTTTATCGGGTGCGGAGAAACTGTGCGGCGTGCGATAGGCACAAATTCTTTGGAGGAGATAGATGAAAACGAATCGTAAGTGGATGGCGTTGGGCGCGCTCGGCCTTGCCCTGGCAATGGCTCCGATGGCGTCCGCGCAAACCACCGGCACCGTGGCCATCAGCGGCACGGTGAACCGGGCGGCCAAACTGACCAGCGGCGGCGCAGCGTCGCTCTCCGGCAACGTGGGCGGTGGCGTGACCACCGGCAGCGCGGCCGACGCGGCTCTGGCGACCGTGGTGGACCTGGGCGACGTCGGCCCGGCCAACACCAACGCCGTCGTTTGTTTCGTGCAACCCCTGTTCCTGCGCGCCAACGGCTCCAGCACCCTGAGTGCGGCCGTGACCGCGGAGAGCTTCACGGCCGGCGCCAGCAACGTCGCCAAGACCGACCTGGGCATCGGCTTCACCGGCCTCACCGACTTCGGCAGCGCCAACGCCGACACTTCCACCTCGACCGTGGCCGCCGGCTACGGCACCGACGTGTGCGCCGCGCCGTTCACCCGCACCTTGAATGACCTGGCCACCGCCACCCCCGGCACCACCATTCTGTCCAGCACCGGCGCCCTGTCGCTGCGCGGGAGCTTCAACTCCCCCTCGAACCGCGTGGGCCTGGACATGCGTATGGCCATCGCTCCCGGCGCGTATGCCGCTCCGGATACCTTCTCGGCGACCGTTACGCTCACGCTCACCAGCCCCTGATCCGGTAACGGCAGGGCCTTTCCCCGCGGCAGGCCCGCCCACGCGAATGGAATGGGCGGGCCGCCTGCGGGCCAGTCGCGCAACGCAAGAGACGTGGAAGCGGAAGAAGAAGTAGAAGGCGCTGTGGCAAGGTGGGACGAGGGTTGATTCTCGAGCTGGTTGCTAGTCCGATGAACCTCCGGTCCTTCCCCGGAGTCCACGGCTGAGGGTCGGGGGACCAGCCGCGGGGAAGCGTCACTCGCCCGCAATTGACCGAGTCCAATGAAGAAGTGCATTCCAGTCCGGCTTTCAGCGGCCCTGGCGCTGCTGTGGCTGTGCCCGGCGGGGGCCGCGGCGCAGCAGGCAGGCACGATGACGCTGAGCGGCGCCGTCACCCCGGTGGTGCGCCTCACCAGCGGCGGCAACGCCACCCTCTCCGGCAACCTGGGCGGCGGCGTCACCACGCAGAGCGCCGCGGGGGCCACGCTGGCCACGGTAGTGAACTTCGGCGACGTGGGTCCGGGCAATACCAATCCCTTTGTGTGTTTCACGCAGCCGCTGTTCCTGCGCTCGAATGTGCAGGCCTCGCTGCGCGCCGCGGTTACGGCCGCCACCTTTGGCGCGGGCCCGGCGGACGTCAACCGGAGCGACATCGGCATCGGCTTGAGCAACCTGACGGCCGGCGGCCCTAACGCCGACATCAGCAACACCGTAATTGCCCCCGGCTTTGGCGCCGATCCCTGCGCCGCCCCGATTGCCCCGGCCACGGGCATCCCCACCTATTCGCGCACCCTCAACGACCTGGCCACCGCCGCGCCCGGCACAACTTTGATGAACACCACTACGGCCTGGTCGGTGCGCGGCGCGGCCAATGCCGCCGGCAACCGCGTGCTGGTAGACCTGCGCCTGGCCATCGTGCCCCAGGCGTACACCGCGGGCAATTTCTCCGCAACCATTACGGTGACGGTGACCTCGCCATGACCCGCGCCCGGCACAACTGGATCCGCGCCGCCCTGCCGTTCGTGGCCGCGCTGCTGCTGGCTCCCGCGGCTTCCGCGCAAATCTTCCGCGTGACCAGCGCCGGCAACGCCACGCTCACCGGCGATTCCGGCGGCGGCGTCACCGTGCAGAGCGCCTCCAACGCGGCCCTGGCCACGGTGGTCAACTTCGGCGACGTCGGCCCGGCCAACCCCAGCAACTTCGTCTGCTTCACCCAGCCCCTGGCACTGCGCTCCGATGTGGCCATTTCGCTGCGCCTGGCGGTTACCGCCGAGGCCTTCGCCGCTCCGGCCGGCGCGCTGAAGAAGTCCGATATCGGCCTCGGCCTGATTAACTTGCGCACCGGCGGCGGCCTGGCCACTATCGCCAATATCACCATGACCCCGGCCTTCACCGCCGACCCGTGCGCGGCCCCGAAGAACGCCGATGGCATCCCCACCTACTCGGCCACGCTGGCCACGCTGCCCACGGCCGCCCCGGGGACTGCGGTGCTGCAAAGCACCGGGGCCATCAGCTTTCTGCCGGGCTTGAACTTGGGCGCCAACCGGGTGCTGGTGGACCTGCGCATGGCCATCGCTCCGCAGTTTTACAACGCCGGGAACTTCTCGGCCACCGTGACGGTCACCATTACGAATCCATGAGCAAAGAGAGATTGACAATGAGTTTCGCCATTCGACAAGTGATACGCGCCACGGCCCTCACCCTGGCTCTGGCCGGGGCCTCCTTCGCGCAAGGCTGGCTGGTGAGCCCCTCCCGCCAGGAGCTGAGCATCAATCCCGGCGAATCCCGCACCTTTGCCGTGCGCGTGGAGCGCGAGAGCGGCAAAGGTCCCGCGGAAGCCGTGCGCTTCACGGCCACACCCAGCGACTGGGACATCAGCCGCGCCGGGGAAGTGGAACTCGGCAATGCGGGATCGCTGCCCAATTCCGCCAATGCCTGGATGACTTTCACCCCGGCCACCTTCCCGCTCAACGCCGAGGGCTTTCATAATGTCCGCGTCACCGTCAGCGTTCCCCGCGGCACGGCCCCCGGTGTTTACCGAGCCGGTCTGTTCTTTGAAGAGCATTCCGCGGTGCCGGGAGCGACCGCGGGCTCGCGCCGCATGGTGCTGCGCTACCGCCTGAGCACGCTCATCTACGTGGTGGTGGGCGGCACGCACAAAGCCATCGACGTACAGGACGTGGCCGTCTCCAGCCTGCCCCAGGGCGGCCTGGCTGTCACCGCCGTACTCGACAATCCCGGCTCGCGGCACCTTCGCCCCGAACATTGGCTGGAAATCACCGATGCGGACGGCAAAGTGCTGGTCAAGACCGACCGCATCCCCACCATGGTGCTGCTTCCCGGCCGCCAGCTCGATACCCGCCTTACTGTGCCCCGGGAGAAGCTCCCCGCGGCTTCCTCCTACAACGTGCGGTACGTCGTGGATGCGGATAAGGAGCTGCCCCTGAAGGCCGCCACCGTCAGCGTGGTGAGCAAGCCGTGAAGGCCCGCGGCCCAATCCGGTCCAGGCCCCTGCGGTGGTTGCGGGCGGCGCTGCTGGTCTGCCTAGCTCTGGCGGCGCGCTCGGCCCCGGCTCAGCAGGCGCCCACGCGGGTCCTGGTGGAGGGCCGCGCCGTCACCTTGACCACGGTCCCGGCTTATCGCGACGGCCGCCTGTTTCTGCCGGTCTTCCCGATTGCCCAGGAGCTGCGCGACGTCCTCACCGTGGACCCGGCCATCGGGGCGCTCGAAGCCCGCTTGAGCCACACCGGCGAAAAGCGCGTCTTCGACCGCACCTCCGGCGACGTCCGCCGCGACGGCCTGGTCCTGGCCAGCTTCCCCAACTCCCGCGACGTGGTCGTCGCACTCACCCCGGAAGCGCAACTGCTTCCCATCGAAGTGCTCTCCTTCCTCCTGCATGTCTCCATTCAGGTGCACGGCGACGAAGGCTATGTAACCGTGCGCCGCGATATCGGCCTGGCGCAATCCCCGCAGCTCCGCGGCCGCATCCCGGTGGCCATCGAGCGCATCGAGTACGCGGAAACCCTCGGCTTCGTGGAAGGCCTGTACGGCCACACCATGCGCGTGGGCGGGCGCGCCCACCTGTACGACAGCGTGGTCACCAGCGCGGTGGAATACAGCGGCGGCACAGGGCGGAGGTTTCTCAATTTTCTCAGCGGCTTCGTCACCGTGGAGCGCCCCTCGGGCCAGCGCTGGACCGCCGGAGACTTTGCCGCCGGGGCCCGTTCGCGCCTGCTGGGGGTGGCGGCCCGCGGCCTCTCCCTCGAGCAGCCCCTGGGCTCCAGCCGCCTCACCGTGTTCACCGGAGCGGCCCTCAGCCAGACCACTCTCGGCGCGGGCTCCTTCTCCCAGCGCGCTTTTCACACCGGGCTGCTCGGCGCCCTGTGGACCAACCGCGCTTTCCTGCGCGGGGAATCGGGCGTCGGCCTGGAGTTCGGCGGCGTGCACTTTGCCGATGGCGACCGGCGCGGCTCGCTGCTGGTGCACCAGTTTGTGCGGCGCGGCCGGTGGAGCCAGTTGCACGTGGATGCCGGCTTCGGTCAGTTTCGCGCCGGCCGCGGCGCCGCCGCGGATGGCGGCCCGTCGTTCGGCGTCGAGGCCGTCGAGTCGCTCCAGGTCCGCAGGCACTCCTTCATTTTTCGCGGCGCGCACTATGGCGACCGTTTCCTCACCCCGCAGGTGGGCGATTCCACGCGCGGCCGCACGCTCTTTTCCGCCGCGTGGTCCGCGCCCGTTTTGCGCTTCCTGAACCTGGGCGCCAGCGCCGCGCACACCCGCGTGCGCGTCCCTTTCACGCAGAACGGCAATACCTACACCTGGTCGGCGAATTACAGTCACACCGCGCGCTTCCTGCCGGACGTCAGCGCCATGCACACCGTCACCACCAGCAGCTCCGGCGCGGCCTTCAGCACGCTGCTGCTGCAGGCCACGCGCTCGTTTGCGCGCTGGCGCCCCGTCCTTACCTACAACCGCGTGGGCCTTTCGCCCCGCGCGGTGCACTCGTCCACCATCGGCGTGAACCTCGACCTGCGCGGTTACGGCTCGCTCTACGCCGGCCAGAGCTTCTCCAGCTTCGGACAGAAGAGCGGCGCGGTGGACTGGACGCCGCGCGGCTTCCGCAACGGCCGCTACCAGCTCACCGCCGGCCTGGGCTATGAGCGGGTCCCCAACATCGGCCCGGGACTCTCCAGCACCAGCCTGGCCGCGCGCTTCGGCGCCAACCTGCGCCTCCCCGCCCAGCAGATGCTTCAATTCAGTTTCCAGCAGAGCGGGGGACGCCGCGAGTTCCGCATCACCCTCGGCGGCAACCTCTTCTCCCGCGCGCCGGAGCTGGCCCTCGCTCCTCCGGGCCAGGCGGGTGTCTTGGTTACGCCCAGCGGCGTAAACGGCCGCCTCTATCAGGACGTGAACTTGAACGGGCGCTACGATGCGGGCGCCGACCTGCCCCTGCCCAACACCCGCGTGTGGCTGGATAACTCCATGCTCGCGGACACCGACGCCGAAGGCCGCTACCGCTTCCCCGCCGTTTTCCCCGGCCCGCACCGCGTGGCCGTGGACGTCACCACGCTGCGCGCCGACTTCTCCGCGCTCAACGAGATGCAGCGCCGCGTGGACATCCCCGCGCGCACGGAAGTGACCCTCGATTTCAGCTTTGTGCAGACCGGCGCGCTGGCCGGCCTGGTGTGGTACGACACCAACCGCAACGGCGAGCTCGACCCCGGCGAGAACCCCGCCTCCGGCCCGCGCATCCTGTGCAGTTGCGGCCAGGAAGCGCCCACCACCGCCGACGGCGTCTTCATCCTCGGCGATCTGCTGCCCGGCGAAGTGTTCCTCTTCGTGGATGCGCGCGACGTGCCCTCGCAGTTTGAAGTGGCCCCCAAGCAGATCAAAGTCCGCGTCATCAGCGGCCAGCGCACCGAGGGCCTGCGCTTCGCCCTCCAGCCGGCCGAGCGCAAGATCGAGGAGCGCACCCTGCCGCCGCAAACCCTGTTGGGTCCCCAGGCCGCCGGCAACACCCCCCGCCGCCCGCAGTAGCACGCAGGTTGGCCCCTGCGCTCTGGCTGCCGGCGCGCCTCACGCCCCTGTTTCATTCACGGCGTGGGCGACCCTACGCTGGCCGGTTTGGACCTCGGCCCGGCCCGCTGGCCCATTTCCACGCGGATGATGCCGCTGTCGTCCATGTAGAAGTGCGGGCGTCCACTGGGGCGGCTTTCCGGGTCGGCATTCACTTCGTAATGGTCCTGGAGCCCGTCGCCGTTGTGGTCCGTGGCGGTGTAGTAGAAGCGATACCCGTTGCGATAGCCGCCGGCCAGCGCGTTGTCGATCAGGTCCGCGCGCGCGGCGTCCGCGCTCATCCCCGGCCTGGGCGGGCCCAGCGAGTCCAGCGCCGGGGCATAGCCGCCGTAAGTCGTTTGGTATCCGACCTCGCTCACGGCGATGGCTCGCATCGAGCTGACCGCCGCGGCCTCCGAGGCGGCCTCGCGGCTGCGCGCGAAGTTGGCCGCCGCGATGGCCGCCAGGATCAGCAGGATGGTCGCCACCACCAGCAGCTCCACCAGCGTAAAGCCCTGCAAACCGCGGGACGGGTTGGACGGAATCGCTCTCATCGAACGAAGCCCGCTTCAGGGAGTGATGTGCAAGCGCACCACGTGCGCGGAAGGGCTGCCGGTTTGCGCCGGGATGCGGATGTGCACCGGCGCCAGCAGTGCATTGTGGGGAGAAACAAAGCTGCCCCGCGATGAAACCCGCGCCCCCTCGGCCAGCAGGCGCGGCCCCGCCCCGCCTTCGGCCCCCGCAGGAAAAGAACGGAAGCCCGCGAGCGCGCCGGCGCTGAGCAAGCTGCCGTTGCCGCCGGGTTGCGGGCTGCCGCATTCCGGCAGCAGCGCGGAGTCTCCGGGCACGGCGAAGAACTGGAAGCGCGGGGCGTTTGTTCGCAGGGAAACCACCACGGTCACGCGGCCCTCGGGCGCGGAGCCGCTCCGTAGCGCGATTTCCACCCGGATGGTTTCGATTCCTTCCGAGTGCGCCGAAACGGAATAGTGCCGGTCGCCCTGCGCGGCTACGACCTCGACCTTCCACGCCGCCTGAACCCGCCCCGTCACCGACACCGGGGCAGACTCCTGGCCCGCCGCAGGCAGGCTTGCCGAGAGGTAGCAAACGGCCGCAAGGGTGAGGCGCAAGCGCATCCGGGTTGTTTATCGGCTGAGAGTATGCCTTGCTTCACTGGACAAGGTTGCGCCAACCTGACCTTCCTGTTTCACAACGGTACACAGGCCTGGTTTCCGGGACGCGTGCCCGGTCCGCGCCTTGCCCCGGCACAGTGGACTTGTCCTATGCGAACGGGTCCCAGCCTTGCTCGGGAAGGGGCCGGCTTCGGCCCGCGGCGTCCCGAACCTCCACCCCCCGGCCCTGCAAGATTCTGCCGATGGGTGTTAGCCGCACCCCGCGGAACGCGCGCGGAATCCTGCGAGCCAAGCGCGCAGGGGCCGTAAAGAGCAGTTCGTAGTCGTCTCCGCCGTGCAGAGCCAGGCGCAGGGGGTCGCGCAACGCCGGGAAGCGCCTGGCCAGCGCCGGCGGCACGCGGACGCCGGGCCACTGCCGCGAGTCCGCATCCAGGCGCGCCCGCACCCCGCTGGCGCGGCATAGCCGGGCCAGATCGGTGGAGAGTCCGTCGGATACATCCATCATCGCGGAAACGAGGCCCCGCGCAGCCAGCCATTGCCCCAGGGCCAGGCGCGGCTGCGGGAACAGATGGCGGCGAAAGAGCGAGCGGTTTAAGCCTTGCGCGCGCCGGGCCCCGGCGAGCAGCAATTCCAGACCGAGCTGGGCCGCACCCAGCGTGCCGCTGACGAACAGGGTGTCGCCCGGGCGCGCGCCCGAGCGGAGCACGGCGCCCCCCGCGGGGACCCTGCCCATCACCGTTACGCTGATGCTCGCGCCGGAGCCGGACGCCGCGCGGGAAGTATCGCCGCCCGCCGGCGTCACGCCGAATCGCCGCGCGGCTCGTTGCACTCCCCGCAGCAGGCCATCCAGCCACGCGCCCGTCCGCGCGCGGGGCAGGGTTAGGCCGAGCAGGAAGAACCGTGGTTCCGCGCCCATCGCGGCCAGGTCGCTCAAGGCCCGGGCCAGAGCCTTGTTGCCGATGGCCTCCGCCGTGTGCAGCCGGGCCAGGAAGTGGGTCCCCTCGTTGAAGTTGTCCGTGCTGATCACGCAATCGTGGCGCGAGGGCAGCCGCAGGATGGCGGCGTCGTCTCCGGGTCCCTGGATCAGGCCCGCGGTGCGCGGCCGTCGCCGCGCCGCCCGGACGATACGGTCGAGAATCAACTCTTCCCGCATAAAGGAGCGAAGGACAGGCCGCGGCTGTCCGCGCGAGCCATTTACACCGCAGCCCCTCGCGGATACAAGACAAGGGCGGCGCGCCGTCTCCGCGCGCTCATCATAGCCGAGGACGGTTGCTAACCCCAACAGGGGATTGGAGATTGCAGTTTTTAACAGGATTTAAACTTGACATCGGCGTGCGCCGCACTTAGACTTCCGCCCGGTTCGCGGACCAATGCCACGGTCCGCGAGAGTGTCCAGCCGGCTCCGGGGGCGGAGCGGCAAAGAATCCCGGGTTGTTTCGTGGTCCGCCGGGCCTAGCCGACGACCAAGTTTGCTCTGAGGGCGCGTGAAGCTGAAGTCTTACACTTTGGTGGTTGCTTCCAGCAACCAGGGCACGGTGCGCAAGGTGCGCGTGCCGGTATATGCGCTTCAGGCGCTGCTGGCCCTGGCCGTGGTCGGCACGGTCACCGTGCTGGGCGCGGTGGGCTCCTACGCGCGCATGCTGTGGAAGGCCGAGAAGTACAACGCCCTCCGGCAAGAGCAGGAAAACCTGAAGCGCCAGTTCCAGAACTTGCAGGTGATGGTCAAAGACAGCAACCAGCGCCTCTCTTCATTGCAATCGCTGGCCACCGAAGTCGCCGTGAGCTACGGCATCATGCGGTTCCGCCTGACCCCCTTCGGCCTCACCGACACCACCATCGACGCCACCGCTTCCGAGGCCGCCTACCTGCAATCACTCGAGCAGCTCAATTTCCTGGCCAAGAACGTCCCGGCGGTGACGCTGGCTTCGCAAGGCGTGCGCCTGATGCCCGGGCGCACCTTCGAGGAGTTGACCTATGCCCCGTCGCTCTGGCCGGTGATCGGTTCCATTACCGGGAGCTTCGGTGAGCGCCTCGACCCGTTCAGCGGGGAAGGCGCGTTCCACGCCGGCGTGGATATTTCCGCCGAGTACGGCAGTCCGGTGCACGCCGCCGCCGAGGGCCTGGTGGTGGCCGTGGAAACGCGGGCAGGCTACGGCCGGCTGGTGGTTGTGGATCACGGTTACGGGCTCTCCACCCTGTACGGGCATCTGTCGGGCTTCAACACCTACGTGGGCAAGCACGTGAGCCGCGGCGAGGTGGTCGGCCAGGTCGGCAGCAGCGGCCGCGCCACTGGCCCGCACGTCCACTACGAAGTGCGCATGCACGGCGCCCCGGTCAACCCCTGGCGCTTCCTCCGCGCAGGTTCCTCCGCAGACTGAGTTTCCTTTTTTTTTCCGGGTTCGCTCGGCGTTCCGCCATGGGGCTCTCTCCCAGAGCGTCCGGCGCCGGCAGGCTCACGAAGTCCGGCGCGGGAAACCTACTTCGGCGCTTTGGCGGCAGGGAGGCGCTCCAGCGAGGCCAGCAGCGCATCGTTCAGATCGAAGCGCAGATAGACGATGTTGCTTTCCCGCTCGATTGCAGCGTTCTGCACGATGTGCTCGAACGCGGCATACTGCTGCGGCGTCATCTGGCGCCGCGTGCTGGGGTCCTGCAACGATTGACGCGCCAGCAGGTGCAAGCCGTCCATCACCAGCCCTAGCTGCGTAGCCCGCATCACCCCGTCGCATTCCCCGGCGATTTGCACCCGAACCCGGCCTTCCTCCGCACGCAGCGCGAAACTGGCCCAGCGCATGCTCTCCGCCATGCCCGCGAATTGTTCGGCCAGCCAGTCTTCGGGCCTGCGTTCCGTCGCGCCCGGCGCCGGCGGATCCAGGCGGGCCACCCCGAAGACCGCCGCTCCCGCGATGCGTCTCAGGCGCTCTTGCATTTCCACGGGCAGCGGCCCAACGGCGGCAAAGGCCCGCGCGGGATCCTCGAGGCCCTCTTCGGAATGGGCCCAGGCCATGCGCTCGTCGGTCACAAATTGGAAAGCGCTGGCGCTCGACGACTCCTTTTCGCGCTGTAGAAACACCGCCTGTTTCCCCGCGCTGGACGAAGGGAGTTCCACAAAGCTCCCTGCCGTTTTCGCATACGCCTGGACCTTCCGCGGATCAAATCGGCCTTCCACCCAGGCCAGCGACGGTTTGCCTTTTTTACCCCGCAGCGCGATCAGCGCGCGGTGCAGGTCGCGCGTGTAATCGAAGCCCGTCCCGCGCACGAACGCTGCGTAGTCCTCCTCTTCCTGTTCCACCGGCAGCATCCGCGTTATCCGCTGCAGCATCGCCGAAGCGCGTATCCTCTCCGCGTCAATGTAAAAGACGGCCACCGCATCCGCCGGCGCCAGGGCCGCCAATTCTGGCAAGGTGGCCAGCGGTTCACCCGGTTGGTTGGGGCCTAGGAAGAAAACGGCCAGGGCGATGCCCAGAACCACCACGAGCAGGAGAATGACCAGTCGCTTCATCTTGTGGAAAACTAGTATAGAGAGCCGTGCCGCTGCTGTAAAGGCTTGTGTTTGTGTGGCTTGGAGGAGTAGAATAGTAACCGCCCGGCGGGTGGATACCTGCTTGCAATTTGCGGGCCGCGCATGATAAATTTGCACGGTTTTAGCAGTGCTGGCGTAGCTCAGTGGTAGAGCATCTGATTTGTAATCAGAGGGTCGGGGGTTCAAATCCCTCCGCCAGCTGAGTTTGGTACGATCCGGAGTTTCCGAATCCTCGGGATGGTAGAGAGGTTGCGGAGGGCTTTCGCAAAACCAACGGAACATCGCGGGGCTGGTGTGTTTTCGCACGAGCCCTTTTTGTGTTTGCGGCGGCCTCCGTTGCTGATTGGAACGTGCCCCCGTAGTGCCGCCAGGGATGCGCAGACGGACGGGTGGGTGAGCGGTTAAAACCAGCAGACTGTAAATCTGCCGCTCCTTGCGGGCTACGGAGGTTCGAATCCTCCCCCGTCCACCACTCTGTGGTTGCGCTGCCCCGGTCGAAGCAACTGAGGGCCCTCTGAGGTCGAGGCAGTTTGGTCCGGAGCGTCCTGAAAAAATTGCGATGACTTTGCTTCCAAGCCGCTGCCGCGGGTGGGAGAACAACCTTGCGGCAGCGCGCAGGGATGGTGCGTTTGAGCCTGGGTAGCTCAGTTGGTAGAGCGCGTCCTTGGTAAGGACGAGGTCACCGGTTCAATCCCGGTCCCAGGCTCCAGAGTCTGTGTAGCACAGGCTGGTAGCCTGTGCAGGTTTGCTGGGGAAGATATGCGCAGGCTGGAAGCCTGTGCTACTGCGGGGGTAACTCAGCGGTAGAGTCTCGGCCTTCCAAGCCGATGGTCGCGGGTTCGAATCCCGTCCCCCGCTCCAGGTTTGGGTTGGCGCACGCGCAAGCGCACGACGGACGACAGTTCACGCAGGGGAGACGCGGACATGGCCAAGGAGAAGTTCGAGCGCAGCAAGCCGCACGTGAACGTGGGGACGATTGGTCACATTGACCACGGGAAGACCACGTTGACGGCGGCCATCACCAAGGTGCTCTCGAAGCACAACCCCAAGGTGGCCTTCCGGGCGTTCGAC